>PVBE011972138.1_pt1 | contig 90307 bp, 90 predicted proteins | sample 1631181 | NCBI WGS metagenome assembly PVBE01 (sample SAMN08397723, study PRJNA350692) | Marine metagenome, whole genome shotgun sequencing project. | isolation source: water | place: Pacific Ocean | collected 2012-04 | reverse complement strand
CCTACCCAGCCCAAGGGCCATCGACTGACAACGTGCGTCACATTCTGCTTGCCAGACAGGCACCAGACTCACCATAATGGCGCCTTATCGCGCCTATCCGCCGGGTCGTGATACAACAATTGAGGGCGCTGGGTATCGTGGGGTTCCCTATCCCGAGATACGATGCTCAGACCGGCACCTGGCAGAGGCAGAAGACATCAGCCTCAGGCTGAGCTTCCGCATCCGACCAGTGCCTGTCCGATTTATAGCAGCACGGGTAGCGACAAGGCTTATAGCTTCAGAAGAATATTGGACTAACTTGGTATAGCGCTGCGTCCCTTATTCCTCTACCAAAATTCGCCTTCCGCCTCCCATGTAGCTTCGTCCTCGCATGCCTTGCTGGCGATGAGGCGGGTGCCCCCGGCCTCTCCGAAAAACGGGTAATCGGGCCCCGCTAAACCGTGGTCACGACAACGAGTAAAACTTTTCCACATAAATTTAAATAAACTGTGAATTTATTCTTATTACAGTCCTCAATTGTTTATGCCCTACACTGCTTTAATAACCCCCTATTGCATGTATCTTGTTTTACCCTTTCAAAACACCGGCAAAGATCTTCCTGGACGCTCTCGACGATGCTTGCCTGTGGCACGCTACCACGGCGTGCTGGCGCCGGCCTGCCCTGACCGAGCCCAGATCGTACCAGGGCCCAGTCCCCTGACACAGCCGGACGACGCCCAAAGTGGGCGGCGCGTTCATCGGGTTTCATGGGCCAAGTTGCTGGCCAGAGTGTTTCAGTACGATGTGATGTGTCCCTGTTGCTCGGGTCGCATGAAGATCTTGACGGCGCTTATCAAGCCGGGTTCCGTGAGGGCCTACCTCGACGGCGTCGGCCTGCCATCTCGAGCGCCCGGCACATCCATACAATCTCATTCCCCCGATGCCGTTGACGAGCCACGGCGGGGCGCTATGATGGCACGAACTGGAACGCGAAGAGCTTCATGGACCTCATCACGAACCGAAGGCGCACGGGTCTTCCGGCGAGGGCCGAGACGTCCTGCTTTCCGCCCCAGGTCACGGTCCTTCCCGTGGAGTTGCTTCGTAGGGGATCGCAGGCCGCCAGCTCGTATCCTGCCTCGGGTGTGCCCTCGGGTGTGAGGATCTCCACCTGCAACCACCCGCCGGCGCTGCCGTCCAGGTTCAGCTCGAGACGGCTGCCGGAAAACGTCACGACCGGGGTGGTGAACTCGCCGCCGTCGTACGGAGCGTCGGCCGAGATGAAGCCGTCCCGACGCAGCCGCGCCCGGAAGATGCCGCATGGCACCGGCTCTCCCTCGGAGAGCGCACGGTGGTCCACGCCGACGCCGGCGTAGTACAGCCACAGCTCGTCGCCCACCGGGATCAGCCAGGGGTTGGCCAAGATCATGCCCGCTGACGCCGACCCGTCCGCTCCCAGGCGTAGGAACGGCTCCCGCGCCGGATGCTGGTACCAGCTGACCATGTCGCGGCTGGTCGCCAGCCGGACGTCGAGGGTGGACGGGAACGCATCGTCGCGCCAGTGGTAGTAGGCGTTCGGCAGCAGGATGTAGGCCCCGGCCACGCCCGGCACCTTCATGCCGCCGGGCACGTAGTAGTCCACCAGCGGCCGCCAGCCGGGTGCGCCGCCGGGGACCGGCGCGGTTTCGTCGCGCTCGTCGGCTGCGAACACCTTCTCGGCCATGGTCCAGCTGCGGAAGTCATCGGAGGTCAGGTGTCCAACCCAGCACGTCCGCTGCAGCAATCCGTCGTACTTCTTCAGTCGGAAGCCCCTGACATGGCAGACTTCCTTCGTCTTGCCCTCCGGAAACTTCTTCACACGGACGAACCCGACGTACTTGCCGATGTCCTCATCCCAGAAGCACGTGTGCTGCGCGTCCGCCGCGTTTCCCCGAGTGAGGGGGTATCCCTCCTCCTGCAGCAGTCTCCAGTGCAGCCCGTCCGGCGAGACCATCGCCCAGAGGCCTGTCTCGATGCCTCTCTTCCGATCCTCATCGCTGGCCAGATACTTCGTCCACAGCTTGTAGCGCTCGTCAGCGGGCCCACGGTCGTCCCGAAAGACGGTCGCCCCCTGCTGACCGGCTTCGGGCGACGGGGGCGCGACGATGTTGTTCTCGCCGGAGCCACGGAAGGGGACGATGCCGAGAGCGGGCTTCTCCCAGTGCAAGCCGTCCTCGGACTCGGCATAGCACAACAGGTCCCGTCGCCTGCCGTCCGCCTCCGTAGTGACCGCGTACCACATCCGGAACCGGCCGTCTTCGACCATCACGGTGTGGTAGCGGCCGAACCTACCCACCTCCCACGGCCTGTCCGGTGTGAGAACGGGCTCGGGGTCCTGGTACGGAGCGTTCATCCTGAGTTCCACACCCCTGCTGTCAGCCAGGAACACCGGATCAAACAACAGCTGCCTGTTGCTTCCCAGTTGCATCGGTGTCACGCTGTCGGCCATGTGCGCCGCAGCCGACTGAGGTTGCCAAGCAACATGCTCAGGGCTGGAATCGATTGCGATGAATCATCCTCGGCTGATCCGCCTCAGTCCCCACCAGCCGCCCAGGCACACGGCGGACCATATGAATTGATGGCAGCATAGCCATAGTCAAGGTGTGCGGATCTGCTGCTCGACCTTTCCCATCCAGTGGTCGAGTGACCTTGCCGCTGCCCCCGGAATCTTCCCCCTGTCATCCCATCGCCGCATCCTGACAGCATCGGCGCAATACGGGCTGCTCTCGAATGCGGCCCGCTCCTCCTCATCCATCTTGCCACCCTGCTTTTCCAGAGTGACCACCGATCCCTTCGACAGTCCGTCGAAGTATTCCGGCTCGGTCGTGCACAGGTAGCGCTTCGCCTCGGCGTGGTTGCGGATGCAGAACAGAATGCGATCCGAAAAGTGCTCGTGAAGCTGTTCGGCCCCGAGCTCGCCGTGGCCACCGTGCTTGGGCGGCGTCTCGCCATCACCTCCCACGGAGTCGCTGAGGTCGCCGTCCTCGACGACGAGGCGGCCGAAGTCGTGCAGCAGCGCCGCGACCACGAGTTCGTCGTCAGCTCCTTCGTCCTCTGCCAGGGTCGCGCACTGAAGGGCATGCACGAGCTCACTCACCGGCTCTTCACCATACTGGCGGTGCTTGCCGTCCTTGAGCCGCTCTCGAATGAAGGCCGTCATCTCACTTGCGCTTTTCATCCTGTCCTCCTCTGGTCGCGGGCATCAGGTTGCATGTCAGCGGCGGTAATGGAAACAAATGCCTATGATCGAGACGCCGGCTGTGTCTATTTCAGAATCCATACGTCCAGTTCAGAAAAGGAAACCCTGGATAAAACTGGTTAGTCCAACCTTCGATGACCTCGCGATGGATTGCAAATCCGGCATCCAGGCTGTTCTTGCCCCCTCGATGCCATCTCACGCCGTAAAGCAAAATGTGTGCGTCAGACGCCTCGTCGGTCAACATCCAAGACTCGACCATCAGCATCCACGATTTGGAAATTCTAGTCATCGCATTGACGCTAAGCATCGGAGATTGGTGGATTTCGCCGCCACCGAAGGCCCAGCCCAATGCGACCGTTACGTTCTTCTCTATATTGCCCCAGGTACTCATTCCATAGGTTGTGCCAAAGGGATCCCCAATGTATCCCAACAGGACCCCCCCTCCGATGTGCCAGTTGTCCGATACTTTGACGCCGATTTTCGGCGTGACAATGAACGGTTGCCCTATAGGAGTGGTCAAAAAACCGATCGATGTATAATCGGAGACACCGTAGTTCGCCGACCAAGCCATTAGGTAGGTCGACTGCAGATATCCCGATTTTTTCTTAAGAGGGAAGGCATTTGGAACGAAGAAATAACGCGTGTAGTGCGAATTCGGCGTCAATACGGCTGTTTTCTCTTCCTTTACGATCCTGGAAATCTCCGACCTTGTTATGACGAAAATCTCGCCATTGGATGTTTTAAGCTTCACGGCTTCGTTGGGAACTTGCTCCAGTATGAGACCTCGCCGAACACCTCCATCCGTCAGATAGATCACATCCTCATATTCTTGGGCAAAGGAAGACGAGACACCCAACAGCAATATCAGTAAGATGCCTGTAGGACGTATTTCTCTAACCTTCATCTCTATATCCCCTATCTGCGTGAGAAGTTACCCCAGCCTCTCCCCCGGTGAATACTTGCTATGCTGAGATTTCACATTGGTTTCGAGCCATACTCACATACTTCGAGGTGGTGGTTTGGTTCGTATGACCCAGAATTCGTTGTAGGCTGAAGGGATCACCACCATTTTCGATATACGCCAGTGCAAAGCTGCAGGCGATCGACGCGAACAGAGACTCGTCAGGGTTGGTTGCGTAGATTCCCAACAATGCTCAACCTTCAACCTTGCCGAAGTGCTCACAGAGATGGACCGGCGGTCAGGTGGTGAAGGCAAGCCGCCTGCTAGCTAACCAGCATGCACCGCCTTGCCGTCGGCGTAGACTAAGAAAGCACAACCCCAATACCAATATAAATGGCGGTTGCTCCCGATCGCACGGGAGGATCGCAAACTACGCTTACTATTTCGCTCAACCAAGCCAAAGTCCTAGGAGGCCTTACATGCGTGGAATTGATCATCCCTACCGCAATCTCGCGAAAGGTCAGTGGCTGCGCGGCAACCTACACACCCACACGACGAACACAGACGGCCAGAACAAGCCTCAAACCGTGATCAACAAGTACGCCAGGCTCGGTCACGACTTCCTCGCCATATCCGACCACGATATTTATACTTCGGCCAAACAGTACCGTACCTGGAACAACAAGGGCATGATCATGATGCCCGGCAACGAAATCAGCGCCAGCGGACCGCATATCCTACACGTAGCACCGGACCGTTTCGTCGAGCCCCTGATGCCGCGCCAAGAGGTCATAAACCGCATCGATGAGGGCGCCGGACTGGCGGTGATCGCGCATCCGAACTGGATGGGTGAGTTCGACGGCACGAAGATCACCCAACTCCAGGAATGGGTCGGCTACCACGGTCTTGAGATCTACAACGGGCTGATCAACCGGCTGCAGGGAAGCCCCTATTGCACGAATAAGTGGGACCTGATGCTCAGTCAGGGACGACGGCTGTGGGGCTTCGCCAACGACGACAGCCACAACGATGACGACATAGGCAACGGCTGGAACGTCGTCTGCGCCCGCGAGCGCTCGGTCAGCGCTATTCGGGAAGCGCTAAAGGCAGGCCGTTTCTACGCGTCGTCCGGCGTCGAAATTTCACGAATCGCCGTCAGGGGGAGCCGCTTGACGATCGAGACCGAAAACGCCCGGCGCATCGTCGGGGTGTCGGCATTCGGCCGGCGCGTGGCGATCGTCGATGACAGCGCGATCGTACTCGACATGCAGGAACAATGGCAGTACGTGCGCTTCGAGTGCTGGGGCGACGGCGAGCAGTTCGCCTGGACGCAGCCGTTCTGGGCGAAGTAACGGCGCGCTGCAGACCTGTCTGTCAGGCTTGTCCACCAAGAGCATGGAGCGCCGCTCGCACAAGCCGGGACAACACGGCCAGAAGCTGCGTCGTAAGACATCGGACTTCGGTCTGCAGTTGGCCGAGAAGCAGAAGATCCAGTTCAACTATGGCCTGCGGGAGCGGCCGCTCTCCCGTCTGGTGAAGGAAGCACGCAGCAGCGACATGGCGGCGGGTGACAAGCTCATTGAGTTGCTCGAGAGGCGGCTGGATAACGCCGTGTTCCGCGCTGGCTTCGGGGCCACGATTCCCACTGCTCGCCAGCTTTTCGCTGAAGACGCACTGGGCCGATGGTACGTGCCAGTTGGTGCTGTCGCCGCAGGAATTGCTCGAGAAACTGGCCGCCCTGGTGCCGCCGCCGCGCCTTAACCTGGTACGCTACCACGGCGTGCTGGCGTCGGCCTGCCATCTTGAGCGCCCCGAGTGCACCGTCCCGCCTGGATCGCCAACTCGAATTCGACGAGGCCGCGTGCTCGTTGAGGCGGGTTTCAGCAGATACCCCTGTGCCCACGCGCCACGCGATTGCCGCAACGCGACCCTTCAGCATGTCGTCGGCATGATCCTACCCAGCCCAAGGGGCCATCGACTGGCGACGTGCGTCACATTCTGCTTGCCAGGCATGCACCAGCCTCACCACAATGGCGCCCTATCGCGCCTATCCGCCTCTTACGCGAACTCCCTAAGCTCCCACATAGACTGAAAATTCCACTCATTGCTTGGCATAATCCGATCCCCCCGTTAGGCCAAAACAAAAACGGCCAAATAATTCTTCAAGACCTTTCTACTAAGAAAATGATTGTTGTGCTCGCCCTAAACCAGTCCGTTTTGCCCCAATTGGCGGAGCCTGCCATCTGCGATCGCGGAATGTCGGCCCGACTGAGATAGGCGCCTTTAGCATGTTTGACACTTTGTATCTTAATGACCAAAAGAGTGGTCACCTAAAATAGAAACACCCCGAGACATTACAGTCAGTCTCGGGGTGAAAAACGATAGCTACTACTATGTCTTAAGAAGATGACCTCAGAAGCTATAGCCCAATGAAAGATCCAGCAAAGGGCCGCTGGTTTCGTCATTAAGTACAGTGCCGTCCCCGTTAACTAAATCACCATCGACCCCTAAATAAACTCCGTAACCAGCGCCGATAGAGAGATCTAGTCTGTCATTCAAGCTCATACGATAGCCCACGAGCGGTCCCAACGCAGGCGCATCCTTGAAGTCATATGTTTCATAAAACCCATCTCCATCCACCGAGTCAACCACCTCAATCCTATTGAGCACCAAGCCCAATCCTGCCCACAAACTATTGCCCTCGGCACTTAAAGCATACCGCGCAGAGATTGCAATCTGACCATCCGCAAGAGGGCCGGCGCCCAAAGAAATGTTGCCCGTCTTATACTCTATGCCAGCCAATCCAGTCATTTGGCTGATTCCGATCCGGACACCGACTTGGGCATCAGACTGAGATGGGACGAATAAAAGAAACCCCGCAACGGCGAAACCTACAAAATACTTTTGCATCCTTCTTCTCCCCTTGTGGAGACAGGACGGCCCTGCCCCTTCGCTCTGATCATTGATGACCAAAATCTGCGACCTTCAAGTATAGCACCGACAATAATATTCTGCACGGCTTGAGTTCGCTCCGTGTCATGCGCCGCTGAAGTTGACGTTGCTACCAAATGCCCGCGAGTTCACGGGAACTGTTTCGCAATTACATAATAAGGATCGGATTCGGTCTCGACACTGCGTACAAAAGGCGCCGCCAGACCAGAACTATTGGGCCGTTTTACATCATGGGAGATGTAGAGCAGTTGCCGGCAACCCGATGGGGAGGATGTGTCCCAGTTGCTCGGGTCGCATGAAGATCTTGACGGCGCTTATCAAGCCGGGTTCCGTGCGCTCGCTGTTGTCTGGCGATCCGTATGACTTCCGACCGCATGCCGAGGGACCGATTCGACAGCAAGGTCACCCCCGTGTGGCGGATTCCACACACCGCCGTGTGACATCAAACGTTAAGGTCGCTCCCGTTTCGGCCACATCTCCTGTGCCCACTGCGGCTCAGTCAAACCCATACGTTGCTGCTCGTCATAGAGCTCTGTTTCAATCGCCTGCTTTTCTTCCTCTGTTCGTGACGGCGGCGGCGTTATGTCCTCTCGCGGATACTTGGTATAGTCAGCCTCTGCTGCAAAGTCGAGATGAGTCAGTTGCCCCAGCTCTTTCAGAACGACCAATTCCGAAAGGCTGTAGTCACCTGGATCTTCACGACTGAATCGCATGGGCTGAGACAGTTTGAGACTTGGGAATTGCCCGAAGCGAACTCTGCCACTGGCGTTCCCCGCAACACGATGAACCATGTACGGGTGCATGATCGCGAGGTCACCCGCCTCCCCTGTGAGTTCCTGAAACTCGCTACACTCCCTGACCATATAGGGTTTGATGTAGGAGTAGACCGTGTCCGGATGAATGCCTTCCGGATGCCGTGCCAGCAAGCGCGCGACAACACCGACGGAGTCAACACACATTTGCGTCCCTCCTGATTCCGGCGAAAGGTCCGAGTATATGTATGCCAGCAGCAATCCCTGCTGAGGCGAATCGAGAAAGTGGCGATAGTGCCAGCCGTCTTTGTGCCAGCCCGGTGCACGCGTTGAACGCCAGCCCTCTTCACCAAGCTTGCTGTCATCACTGCATAGATTCACAGCAAGCGAATCTGGCAATGCAATCTGCTCTGGTGCAGCCACCCGCTCCCGACCACCGACGCAATCCACTTGTGCCCCGAGTGCGCGTGGAGCAACGTCCTGCAGCAACGGACTTTCCGGTGGCAGACCATACCGCGTCCTTGTTTCTAGTTTTTGCTTAGCTGCTTCCTTGTCACCACGTGATGCCATGATACTGACATTGGGAGGGCAACCTGTTCGGATGTAGGGTTCCTTCTTCCAGGTTTCGGGATCTCCTTTCTTGATGCCCCGCTCCTCGAGCTCTCGCCAGGCACAGGCAACGATGTCTTCAGCCTTTTGCTTCGGAACCGCTTCTTTCACAACAATCCACCCATGCGCAACAAAGTGTCGCGCATCTGATTCGGACAATGTCTTACACTTCGTTATCGCCTGATCGACCATTGTTCTGAAATCCACGTTCACAATTCTCCATGTAAGCGATCCAACCAAGAGGTTCGGTGATGGTTTTCGTGGTCCTTTAGCCATTGACCCAAGAGGTCGATTAAAGTAGTGCCAAAGGGCCTGCCCAAAACCTTCCTGGCCGCCCTTGCCCTGGCGAAGGAGTGGCGATGACATGTGCGGGTGCGATGGCCAACAACAGCCTGTTCATGAACGCCAGTCCCAGAGGCGGCGTGCGCTAACACTCTGCTTGCTATGCATACCCCAGACTTGTCATAATAGGCCCTTATCGTGCCTATCCGCTCGCACGGCAAGGGGGGTTGTCTTCGTTCACGTTGAACTGAAAGGACGCAGAAATATGAAGGTCTTGATCACCGGAGCGGCAGGTGTCATCGGGAAGATTCTGTTGCGGGGGCTGCGCGATCGGCACGAGCTGCGGGGCTTCGATTGTGAGCCCATGCCGGAATTGGCCGACGCCATGGTCGGTGACATTAACGACTTCGATCAGGTGAAGGCTGCCACGGAGGGGATGGAGGCGATCATCCATCTGGTCAACGTCCCCGGGGGACAGTGGGAGCACTCGCTGCAGAGCATGGTCGGTACGTACAACGTCTTCGAGTCGGCACACCAGAACGGCGTACGCCGGATCGCCTATGCGAGCCGAGGCGGGGTTCTGCCCCGTTCATTCTATCCGCGCACGATGCAGCGCACAGCCGAGATGCTTCCCAAGCCGGACAGTTACTACACAATTTCCAAGGTCTTCGGCGAGAGCATCGGCTACATGTATTCGTCGCGCTTTGAGATGGAGGCCGTGTCGGTTCGGATTGGCAACATCAATGCCGAGCGTGACCAGCCGGAGCATCCTCACCATCTCAGTCACGGAGATTGTGTGCGCGTTTTCGAGCAGGCGATTACGCATCCTGGGGTGAAATACGAGATGGTGTTCGGCGTCTCCGACAGTGACTGGCCGCTCTACGATCTGGATCATGGACGCAAGGTGATCGGCTATGATCCGCAGGATCGGTCTCATGTGCCCGAAGACAAACGCGAGTAGGTGGACCTGACGTGTAACGGACGCGGCTCGAGTTGATCATCCGCGAAAAGCAGCACCCGCTTGAGCTGGGTGGACAGCGAGGCACTTTGGACAGAATAACCTGGACATTCCCGCACCAGGAGGCCGTGATCAAACCGGGTGAGCTCCACGAAGACCTGGACACCGGTCGAGCAGGAGCCGGCCACGTGATTCAGGTAGGTGATTCCTACCGCATGTACTACTGGGCAACCGGATCAGACGGATATCACCATATCTGTCTTGCCGAGACCTCCGTCGATCAGCCGAACGGATGGAAGGCCTGCGGAAGCGTCCTGAATCGGCAACCGGGAACCGAGCACAACGATCAGGGCCCGGGATTCCCCTTTGTGGTGCCTCAGGAGGATGGGCGGTGGCTGATGTTTTTCTGTGGGTGGGGGAAGCCTCGTGCGGACAAGAGGCTTCCGAACACGACGGGCGTGGCCTTCAGTGACGATGGGGGGCGGCGTTTTCACTACCGCCACGATGCACCGACCCTAGGGATGGATCGGCCCTGGGATAGCGAGGGAACAGGCAGTGTTTTCGTTCGTCGCGAGGGAAAGCGACTTCAGATGTATTACACGGCGATCGGACACTACTTCGACAGACCGGAGGGTGTGCAAACCGGTCACGGTGACGTGATCCCGAGGATCGGCATCGGCTACGCTGTTTCGGATGACGGTATGCAGTGGACAAAGCCACAGGACGACCTGATGGTTTCGCCGAGGGGGTTCGGGACCGAGCCGTATGAATACATCAGCTCGAAACCATTCCTGCTCGAAGAAGAGGATGGGTGGAGGATGTGGCTGCACACGTTCGGAACAGCGTATCGTGTGAGAAGCCTCGTCGGGCGGGACGGGTTGAATTGGGAATGGCAGGAGAGTGGGATCGACGGCGAGTTCGGGGTCGGTCCGGCGGGAAGCTTCGACGACCGCCAGAGGTGCTACGTCTCCGTGGTCAAGTTCGAGGACACGTATCGCTGCTGGTTCACGGGGAACGGATTCGGTCAGACAGGGATGGGTTATGCTGAAGGTGTCTGACGAATCGTTCCGCGACTCCTGCCTCTAAGACCGTCGCTTTTTCGAAGCACAGATCCTTACAGGTGAATCGGCTCCGCGTGCGACGTGCACTCGGAGCCGTCTTTTCGTTCTGCGACGTTGCTGGCCCAGTGGACCACAGCTCCTCATCTCAGCAATAACATTTTCCGCGTCACCAGCTGATCCCCAGCCTGCAGTCGATACAGATACATCCCGCTACCCAGTTCGCGCCCCGCGTCATCGCACCCGTCCCAGCGCAGCGTGTAGGACCCGGCGCTGCGTGGCCCCTGCGCTAGATTCATGACTCTCTGCCCGGCGAGGTTGTAGACCGCGAGCTCCACGTCATCAGCCTGCTGCAGTGCAAAGCGAATGACAGTGCCGCTGTTGAAGGGGTTGGGGTAGTTCTGCTCGAGGGCGAATGCTTTGGTGCAGGCCGTGAAGGCCGAGCCGCCGTCCGGGTGAGCCGAGCTCGGATCGCGCTTTGTCCGTAGCGTTCGCTGCACCCGTGGTGGCGGCGAGCCGTCGACAGATCCCCTACGACGCGTAGCGCCCCACGACGGCCTGCTCCCGCTTCTGAGCCCGTTCCAAGGCATGGGGGAAGCGCGGATTCGGCAGCGTGCCCGGTCCGTCGACGTAGGGGAAGGCCGCCGCCGGGTCGTCGATGACCTCCATCCCAAACCCCGGCACCTCGCCCAGATCGATGACGCCGTCCACGGCGCGCATGGGCTCCTTCATCAAGCCGTAGCGCATCTCATTGGGATACAGGAAGAACTCGCACAGGTGGCCGGAAGCGGTGCCGGCGACCAGGTGGGAGTTGCACATCGTGCCCAGGGGGGTCTGCCAGTTGTGGGTGACGATCTTCACGCCGTGCTCGGCGGCGTGCTGAGCGATCCGCCAGTTGTCGGTGACGCCGACATGGACGCAGTCGGACTGCACTGCGTCGTAGACCTTCGCCTCGATCCACGGCGCCGCTTCGGCCGATGAACGAAACCGCTCGCCGCCCCACAGCTGTACGCGTGGCATCATCTCCTTCAACTGCAGATAATCGTCGAACTGCGCCGGTCCCTCGTCTCCCATGGGCTGCTCGAAGAACAGGAATCCCAGCTCGTCGATGATCGGCGCGATCTCCTGGCATTCGTCCCAAGTCCAGGAGTCGTAGCCCTTCTTCTCCAGGCCCAGATGGAATTCCGGTCCCACCGCCTCTCGCAGTTGCCGGCAGATTTCGCCGAGACGGGCCGGCGTGATGCCCGCCTCATCCCAGTCGGTGCCGGGCCGCCACTTGAAGATGTCGAAGCCCTGGGCCTTGTAGTCGAGGGCCTCGGCGATCAGTTCCTCCACGCCATAAGGCCCGTCGTCGCCCCGGTCGTAGTAGGTCCACATGACGCCGCCACTGGCGTAGGTCGGGCAGCGTCCCTCTGCGCCGCCCAACAGCCGATAGACGGGCTCACCCTTCACGCGTCCGATGATGTCCCAGCAGGCGACGTCCACGCCGGCGGGAAAGGCTTCGGTGTCGACATCGAACGGGTTGAGTCCGACCAGGTGACCCCAGTCGACGTCGAAGCCGCCGACGACGGGGCCGATGCCCGTGATGCCGGCGTCGGTGAGCACCTCGACGAGGCCCGCATCCATCTTGGTGAGCACTACGGGCCCGCAGATGTGGATGCAAGAGCCGTCCGCCGGCCGGTACGAAAGCGGGGTGACACGGATCTCGGTGATCTTCAGCTGCTCACGGCCGATGCCGTCCAGCAGCTGTGTGGTCGTCTTCATCGTCCTCGCATCGCTACGGAGCACCGTGTGGTCGCTGGCTTGCATGATCCTAACCCACCGTCGTGCATTTGCGGCCGTCGAGACCCGCCCTCCCATGATACCGGACGTGACCATGAAGCAGTCGATCGAGTTCGCCGGTCTGTTTTTTCTGGAAGCAAACATAGAGATGGAACCGGCCGTCAGCAGTTCAGCCTGGCCGCCGACCCCCCAAGAACAGCCGTTCAAATGTCAGCGGCAAGGACCGCCACGCAAAACCGCTTGCACTGGGCACACCAGACTCACCATCATGGCGCCTTACCCCAACGGGAGCCTGACTTGTGAGTATGGATGTTCAACTGCTGCAGAAGATCGCGGGCAGCGTGCCCGCCTTCCAGGACTGACCAACAGTATGCTGCACCTGCTGGCCAGGGCGGGACAGTTGCGCAACGTCGCCAGTGGCGACACGCTGTGCTCAGAAGGGGACGACAGTTCCGAGATGTGGGTCCTGCTGTCCGGTGCAGTTGGCCGTAACCGCTGCGGGTGTTGAGTTGAGCGTCATCTACCGCAACATCGTCGCCTTTCTGTGCAACAAATTGCGTGAGACAAACCAAGAGGTGCTGCGTTCGATCCTGAGGGTGTAGCGCTCAGGAATCCGCTTCCCACAGGGCGCTGCTATCCGCTCTTCGGCGCAAGGACTTCCGTCAGCCAGGGAACGGCGTGTTGGGGGTGAAAGCGGTGTTCCGCCACATCGACATTGGCATAGAGGAAGTACTCTTCATTTGACAGCCCTTCAGGGATCGGCTGGTCGTCGTAGAGCCGTGCGTTTGCGGTCTCATACTTCTTGTAGTAACAGACCGTCACGTTGTCCTGAGCCCCTGCCATCTTAAAGGCGGCCCTTACCCTGCTGATATGAGGGGCGCGGCCACCTTCTGTATAGAGCAGGGGCCGCGGGGCCAGCGCCGCTTGAATGTCCGGAGCGTCAAACCATTGGTACATACCGGGGACCACATGGTGAGGGGTCGAGCCGTCGGCATTCTGGGCAATCGTTCGTTCGCGCCAGTCGCACAGGAAATCGTTGTGGATGACCGCTCCGACCAAGTCCGGATTGAGCAGCCCGACGATATCGGCCGGATCTGAACCCAGCGATAGACCACACGTTGCGATGCGCTTCGAGTCTACCATGCTCTGTTGCGCCAGCCACTGCAGGATCTGGGTCTTCTGGAAGACCGAAATGCCGAGGTAGTTGCGCCCCGTCCACAGCATGCACAACGAAACCCCCGAAAGATCCCGTAGAGCACTGTCCGCTTCGGCGCGAGCCGGATTGTCAACCGCCACCGCGATCATGCCCTGGCGCACGAAGTGCAAGGCGATACAGTTGTCGCGCCACTTCTCCTCACTCCAGTCCAGTTTGCGGTCGTTCAATTCTGGCTCACCGGCCATTCCTTCTTTGCTGCCGCTGTAGCCCGGGAAACACAGGACCGCCGGCGCGGGCGACTGGTCGCTCGTACCATCTGGGACCAGCATCAGAAAGGGATACGACGCAGTGCGGTTCGGGATAGATCTCCCAGCACTGGAGTTGGTACCCGGCACGCTGCTCGACGCCGACGCGTTTAGGCGCTGGTTGACGGACCACTTCAGGAAACGCCATCAATTCGAGCACTTTCTTGCGCAGTCGTTCTCGCCAGGCAGGAAATTCTCGGGCATCCATCTCCGGATCGAACGCGAGCTTCGGTCGGTGGGATTTGATGAACGCGTGTACGAAGCCCGCCGTATCGACAAAGCGGCCATCTTGACGGTCGCTGACAAAGGCCTTTCGGGGCGTGTCGTGCATCAGACGCCTCCCAACCTCAGGCTGCGATCCTCCAGCGGCAGGTCGACGCGCACGTGTCCGCGACGGTGGGACTCGCGCAGAGCGATGGCGATCTCGAGGGCCTCTCGCCCGAACTCACCTGGGCAGATGCGCTCCTCGCCGAGTTCGATCGAGCGGCAGACCCCTTCGATGGCGTCGACCATCGAGCTGCGCGGATGCCAGGGGTTGGGAAACTGGTGCAGCATCGATCCGCCCCGCTCGGGGTCGGTCGTCCACAGCTCGAAAGTGGCATGGGCGTTGCGGGATACGATGCGGCCCTCTTCGCCGATGAACTCGATCATCCACTGAAACCCTCCAGCCTCGGCGCGGGAGTTGAGCCAGGCTCGCACGTCGTTATCGTAGGCGACGTAGCCAGTACCTGACAGGTCCCCCATCCCGGCGGCGGCCGCGTCGCTGTCCATGTGACCAAAGACCCAGCGGGCTGGCGCGTCGGCGAAAAGGCGCATCAGAGCCAGCGTATGACTGCCGATGTTGGACAGCGATGAAGCGCTGTGGCAGACGATGGAGCGCAGCGGTCCGATGCGGCCTTCGGCGATCGCCTGGCGGGCGCTGGTGTACCACCCGTACCAGTTGAGATGGCAGGCCATGGCCAGGATTGTTCCGGTTCGGCTGCAGGTATCGATCATGGCGTCGGCTTCGGCCAGGGTGCGGCACATCGGCTTGGTGGCGAAGATGGCCCGCACACCGGCCTCGGCCAGACCGATGACGAGATCAGCCCGCGCCTCGGGGCGCGTCGTGACGGCCACCAGGTCAGGTTGCTGATCGGCGACCATCTGCCGGTAGTCAGTGTAGAGGGCGTCGATTCCCCAGCGACGCTGGAATTCCTCGAGCTGTCCGCGGTCGACATCTGCAGCGGCACACAGCTCGACGCCGCGGGCTTCGATGATGGCCGGCGCATGGGCCCACGGCCAGGGGTAGTGGGGCATGCCGATATGCTCGTCGTCGATCGTGCTGCCCATGCGGCCGCAGCCGACGACGGCGGCGCGGTAGTCGCCCTTCGGGCGCGTTCCCTCCGCGACCTCGTACCCTCTCATAGTCTCAACAACTCCGCTGCGTTCCCCCAGAAATACCTCTCGATCTCGCTGTCACTCATCCGGAGCGCCCAGAAGGCCGCCTTCACCGCTCTGAGGTTCTCGAGGCCGACCAGCACCGGACGCATGGTGGGGATCCACGGGTTCCCCTCCCACACGGACAGGTCCTCGTCGAGCCAGGCGAAACCGTCGTTGAGGCCGACGTTGGTGCCGCGAATGTGCGAGCAGAAGAAGTCAGAGCCGTAGAGTACTCGTCGCGGACCAAGACACCGCAGCGCCGCGATCGTGGCCAGTGGCGGGCAGGCAACGGACGTGTCGATCCACAGATTCGAGTAGCCGGTGAGCTGCTGCAGTCCCTCGATGGCATGATACGGGTTGAAGCCCCTTGCGGAGTGATCGAGAATGAGGTTCGCCCTGGGGTACCTCTCGCAATAGGTGCGCAGCCAGTGGACATTCGACGGGTCGGCGACACCCCTTGGCCGAACCAGGTGGATGGTAATGCTCCACTCTTCGTCGTTGGCCACCGCCACCAGCGACTCCGGCAGGTAGGACGGCAGTTGTGCCTCTCCCACGGGCTCCACGCCGGAGTAGCTGGCGAAGGGCTTCAACCCTCGCAGACCGAGCCGCCGTACTTCGTCGCGTACCCACTCGGGGTCGTCGGTGGGACGCACCAGAAACCGGCCTCGGGCGAGAGGATCCTTGCGGACTTGCTCGCTCACCCACTCGTTGGCCGCGTCGTTGTCCATGTTCCCGTCCCCGGGCGGGAAGGGGAAGTGCAGCCCATGCACCTCTCGACCCGGGACGATCCAGTCCATCTGTTCCCGGTACGTCTCGAGCGAGACGTCTGAAGGTCCCGCGCTCACGTGCGCCGAAGCCTCGCCCAGCCAGGACAACTCCCTGTACAGGTGCGCGTGGGCGTCGTAGACGCGGTCCGGTACGAAATCGTCCAACTCGTTGGCGAACAACTCCCGGTCCTCGTCCCGCAGCTCCCACGTGATTGGCATGGCGCATCCCTTCCACGGACGGTGGTCTGGTTGGCTTCAGGTTACAATACTACCCTTTTTGAACCGGCAACATGATGTGCGAAGCACAATCGGCGTCGTGATAGACCGTCTGGTGCGCCAACTCGTAGCGTCGCTCAAGCCCAAGCGTCCCACCCGTATTTGGGTTGACGTCAAATCGCGGCCAGTTGCTGCTGCTGATGTCAAGACGAATCCGATGGCCAATTTGAAACACATTTGAGGTCGGGTAGAGCTGAAACACGAACTCGTACGGCTCTCCTGGCGTCATGAACTCCGGCTGCTCAAACCCGTTGCGGTAGCGGGCTCTGATGATGGAATCCGTGATGTTGATCGCCAGGCCTTCGGGATCGTCGTTCGACGGGGGGTAAACGTCGATCAGCTTGGCCGTGAAGTCTGTATCCACCGCCGAAGACGAAGCCCACAGGTGCATCTCAATCGGCCCGGTCACCTCAACGTCGGATTCCAGAACGGTAGTCTGGAACGACAGCACGTCCGACCTCTGATTGAGTGGAAGGTTGTCGTCGCATCCAAAGAAGTCGGGTCTACCGCGCTGATCGAACGCCCCAGCCCTCATCACGGACTCTGCAGCCGAGATACCCCCTCCTATCGTCGGTACAGGGTCCTTAGGATCGAATGTGTACTGGCTCGCCGGATTCGGGCCGCCTACCGACATCTCGCGGGAAAGCGAGCCGTCGCCGTGCAGGTAGTGCGGAACGAACTGCGATTCCGGTAGGGGCCAATCGGGGGCCGACCTCCAGTATCCGCCGTGATTGATCAGCCCCGGGTAGTCGGCGTTGAGACCGGGCGACCCCAGAATCGTTCGCTTTCCGTCTCCCGTGCCCATCGTGAAGAACCTCACCGGATCCCAATCGACGACCTGCGTATTCAGCCCTTTCAGGTGGTGGTCGAACCACATCAGTTTCGTGTCCAGGTAGTTGAAATGCGCATCGCTTCCGAAGTCGATGTCTCCCGCGAACGTGACTTCGTACTGCCCATGTGTCCACGGTCCCATCAGCAAGTACTGAGGTGATTGCTTCATCTTGCTGAGCTTGGTGTAGCTGGCTGTTGTGTTGCGAGCGTAGGAGTCGTACCAACCGCCCCAATAGAGGGTTGGTACATCCGCGTGCTCTTCGTAGTACTCATCGATCGCGTATCCACGCTGTTTCCAATAGTCAGAGTATTCACCATACGTGAGGACGTCGATCGCCCACCGCTCGTAGGAAGGGAGCCTGCTCAATACGGTCGCACCCTCTCGCAGCGGGAACTGGTTTACCAAACCGGGAATGTCCTCGGTAAAAGCGCGGGTGATAGCAGCCTTGAGCGCGGGGTCCGCGTTGGCCTCGCGGCTCGTGGACGCCATGCGAAACGCATAGATGAGAAACCGCTGCTCAAGCGTCCCGTTCTGGCGCATGGAGCTGTGATAGTAGTTGGATGCCCCGACCGCTACGATCATCGTACACAGGTGAGGTGGGTTCAGCGTGGCGAGCGCGGACTGGTCACTGCCTGCGTAGGAGTCTCCCATCGTCCCCACCTTGCCGGTACTCCAGGCTTGCGTCCCAAGCCACTCTACCGTGTCGTAGCCATCCGGCGCTTCCTTGGCGAAGGCATAGAACTCGCCCTCGGACTCGAACCTTCCGCGAACGTCCTGTATGACGCAGACGTATCCCCGACGCGCGAAGTATTTGCCCTTGGTCACCTGTCTTGGGGCGTCTTTGTTATACGGCGTTCGCTCCAGTATCACCGGAAACTGTCCCTCGGCTCTGACGCCGTCGCTTGCAGGGAAGTACAGGTCTGTCGCGAGTCTTACGCCATCGCGCATCGGCATCATGAGGTTTCGCTCGGCGATGACACCGTACTGCTGGTGAGAGCCTTCGTAGGTTGTTGCCATTGCTTCATTTTCTCCTCTACTGCCCTTGATGATCGTCCGCGTGGACTTGGCCGAAGCACGCACCGCGACCACAGCGTTCTGGCGCCGGCTTCACCCGATCGAGCCCAGATCGTACCTGGTTCGAGTGTGTTGACGCAAGCAGCCGATGTGAGCGCGTTCATCGTTCGTTAAAGCGTTGTGCAGCTGGCGCGTCGGTCGACGAGACGAGACCGTCGCTCCTCAGAATTCAGACCTCCGGGGTGAATTAGCTCCGGGTGCCATGCGCGCTCGGAGCCGATATGTGTTCTTGCTGCGAGAGGTCGATCGGTTCCTCCGCATGCCTCCGGCGTCTGGGCGCCTTCGGTTGGAGGTGGTTCACGGATGTGAGGTGGGGTACCGGGTTTCGAGCCCCATGGGCTCTGGGTCCACAGGTGCTGGACGACGGGTATCGGCGGCACAGACGACGCCTCCGCCATACGGGGGGCCAAACGACGAGAGCCCGATCGTCGAGCGGTCCACATGGACTGCAGACGGCGCCGGGGCCCAAAACCCTGACACAACCGGCGGGTTTCCTAGGCCAAGTTGCTAACCAGACTGAGCCCGCCTGCGTTCAGGTGGGCTTCAGCAGATAGTGCCCACGCGGCACGCGGTTGCCGCAACGCGACCGCTTCAGTACGTCATCGACACGATCTACCCAGCATCGGGGCCCTCGACAGACGACGTGCGTCACACTCAATCACCGCCAACATCGCGCCAGGGGCAATACTGGGGCATGCATTTCAGTTTAGCGCCGCCGGCAACCACATCCACCTGCGCGACTCCGGCGGCGGTCCCCCCTCGGCCGTCTACACGGTCGGCTCGGCCATCAATACGACGGTCGTCGACTACGTCATCATCACCGCCGACGGCGCGGCCCCGAGCACGAGTACTACCGCGGCGGGCGGAGGAAATGACACGGTCCAGGCCGTCCCCTTCGAGCATGCGTGGTTGCTTGGGCTACTCGTACTGGGCTACGGTACGTATGCGATCCTGAGAACGCGGAGATAATCGTCGGCCTTCAGCCCCGTGGTTCGATCCGCCTGGCGCGTCATCCTCTCGATGACAATCCCGTCGACAGACACAGCGATGGCCACGGCGCCATTGTGGGCGGAGAGCGGGACTGCGCGGAGCAGGATCAGGACGAGAAGGATCGTTGCGTTCGTAGTGTGAGGGAGCCACAGACGGGTTAACGATGGCCCCCGTCCGGGGTGCACCAAGAAGTCTGACCTCATGCGGCGCTTGTCTTGATCTGCCCCGTCGCTGATCGTTCTGGCGTCTCCGTTTCCCTACAAGCTGGATTTGGTCATGTCAGAACACTCAGAACTCGACGAACGGCTACGCCTCCCGTACTCCATCGGCACGGGGATTCCCCGGGGCGGCGATGCCGAAATCGAAGGCTATCTGCAGTCACTGCGCATTCAGGGCTTTTGCGTCGTCGAGCACGTGATCCCCGAGGATCGGGTCGACGCCGTGCGCGAGAGCGTGCATGAGGGACGCCGCCAACTGCAGACGGTCCGTGAGTCCGAAAAGGAGCGGCGCCAGGCATTGGAGCGCGCCCGAAATCCAGAGGTGGAGTTCGGAGATGGACCGGTCCGCCCCCCGCTGCCGCCCGACGCCGAGCTGAGCGACGTCGCCTGCAACGGGACCTTTGCCGAATACCTGGCGGAGCCGCGCGTGGTGCGGGTTGCGCAAGCCGCCCTCGATCCGCACGTGCGCATTCTGCAGACCGAGGTCAACAAGTCGTCGAGACCGGCAGAGCAACCGCTGTCCGAGGAGCAGCTGCGGCGGCGGGCCTGGCATTCGGACTGGCCCCACGATCTGACGGCGTACGGGCCGAGTGATGAGGAACCGTGGAAGCACTGTGGCGCCATCGCCCAACCCTTCCCCGATGTCTGCATGGCTCTGTCCACGGTCTGGTATCTCGGTCCTGAAGACGTGACCCCATTCAACGGCGGCACGTGGATCGTGCCGGGCTCGCACAAAGACCCACGCAATCCGCGCGGCCCCGCCGATGGGATTGACGAGCATGCACCGATTCCGGGAGAGTTTCAGGTTTCGGCCCCGGCGGGATCGGTGTTCATGCAGGACACGCGGATCTGGCATTCGGGCGCCACGAACCAGAGCGAGCACGAGCGCACCGCCGTGGTCTGCCGCTACGCGCCATGGTGGTTGTCAGGCAATGAGTTTGGCAACCTGCACTCGGGCGGTCATACGTTACGTACGTCCGTGCCGCGCGATGTATACGATCGCTTCTCGCCAGAGCTGCAGTTGCTTTACCGGCACCTGGCCGAAGGGGTGGAGGATGTGCTGCAGGCCGAAAACCAGGAGAAGGCACAGCGCGCCCGGGCGCAGCGCGAGGCGGACCGAGGCGGTGACAACAGCCATCTGGTCGTTGGGGGCGTGAGCCGCGAGGAATGGGAACGAAACCACGGCAGAGCGCCGTGAGCGGCGACCGAATGAAAACCATCTCCGTCATCGCACCCGGCCAACTCGAGATCATCGATACGCCGAGACCTGAACCCGGCCCGTACCAGGCACTGGTACGCACCGAACTGGCCTGCCTGTGCAACAAGACCGACAGCGAACTGGTGCACGGCGCGTTTCCTGGCCTCGAAGACGCCTTTCCGTTTGCGCTGGGTCACGAAAGCGTGGGCATCGTCGAACAGATCGGCGACAAGGTGCGCAACTTCGCCGTCGGTGGACGAGTGGTGAGCGGCCTCGTCTTCGACCTCGGCGTCGAAGGACTACAGCCGGGCTGGGGCGGCTTCTGCGAATATGTGCTGGCCAACGATCACGAGGCGATGGTCGCGGATGGTGTGGCCGAAGAGGCGCATGGCTGGATCGAGGTCTTTGAGATCCAGACCCCGGTGGATGCCGACATCGATCCGCATGATGCCGTGCTGCTGTGCACGTGGCGCGAGGTGCTGGGCGCATTCCGGGATTTCCACCTGCAGCCAGGCGACGACGTCCTAGTCTTCGGCGGCGGCCCGGTGGGGCTGAGCTTCGTGAAACTGGGCCGACTTTTCGGTCTGGGCTGGATCGGCCTGGTCGACCGTCACCCCGAAAAGCAGGAGAAGGCCAGGGCCTTCGGCGCCGATGCCGTTTTCGCGCCAGGGGATGAGACCATTGCCGGAATCACGGCAACGCATGGCCCGCTCGACGCGGTGATCGACGCCGTCGGCAAGGCCGAGCTGATCAATGTCGGCCTGCCTCTGCTGAAGCGTGGCGGCTCGATGTGTGTCTACGGATTCATGGCAGGGCTACGGGAGTTTGTCGTCGACAACTCGCTCGGCGATTTCAATTACAACCTGTTCGTGCACCAATGGCCGACGCGGCTGTACGAAAAGGAAGCCCAGGTCGACCTGTGCAACTGGGTCCGCCAGGGCAAGCTCTCGGCACAGGAGTTCGTCAGCCACCGGTTTTCGATCGATCAGATCGAGGTGGCATTGCAGGCAGTGCAGGGGCGGAAGGTCGTGAAGGCGCTGTTGAGCTACTGATCGAGCAGCATCAGATGGAACGCCTGCCAGTCATCCAGATTGTTGAGATCGGCGCCGAGCCACACGGTGTCGTCAACAGGTAGCCCGACAAACTCGAGCTGATTCGCTCGGTTCTCCCCCGACTTCTCGAAGGTCAGCATCTGCTCATTGACCCGGTCGATCGCTTCCTGGGTCAAGCTCTCGGGCGTCGCGTTCTGTCTCACCCATGCTTCGAACTCGACGTACGAGGGCTGCGACTCGATGAAGGATCTCACGCTGTCGAGACCCAGCCCGAGGTGCGTGAGCACGTGACCGTCGAAGCCGCCCTCCCCCGACCGGTATCCGTCGGCAAGCCGACCCTTGGCCGTCAATCGCAGCTTCAGCCACAGCCTGGGAAGATGGGCGATACCGAGCGGACCCTTCGTCCAGGTGCTGATCAGTGGGATCTGTGGTTCCATCGTGGTGCCTCTCTCGAAGTTTAGAATGCGAGGGACTTGCCCTCTGCCGCCAGGTCGATCTCGGCGACGTAGATGTCGACGGGCCCGGACTTGTAGTGCGACAGCTCCTTGCGCGGCGTAATCTGACCCGCTTCCTCCCGCCGCAGGACACCCCATCGCTCGATGTGGGTAGTAGGAGTCCGGTCGGCCCGCAGCACGCCACTCAAGTAGGCGTGCTGCGAGTAGTAGCTGACGATCAGCTGATCGGGCTCGACCGAGACAAGACCCGGATAGGCTGCATCGCCATCGCTTGGCAGGGCAAACACCGGCGTCACGCCGTCCGGATCCAGCCGGAAGATCCCCGTATTGCCCACGGGCGAGTGCTGGGGGACCCACGGCACGGTGGGATCGCGCCGCCCTGCGACATACACGTTGCCACCCGAGTCGCACAGCGCCGGGCAGTGGATCAGTGCCTCCAGGTCGACGCAAGACCACCGCTCGTAGGGCGGGTCGGAAATGTACAGTAGGGAATGCTGACCGGGCTCTCGTTTCGTTCGGGAGACGCACCACAGCTGTCCGTCCGGTCGGAAGATGACGTCCGCTTCGTTGAAGCGCGGCGTCGTCCGATGGTCGATCTTGCGGATCTCCTTCAGTTCGTTCGGGTCCTGGCCCTCGTCGTCAGGGATTCTGGAAACGAACGTCCAGTGCCGGCCATCCTCGCTGGAGAGCAGGTCGCCGCCCTTCTCGGCGCAGTAGAAGACACCCTCGTGCCGACGCACCCGCCAGAGCCAGTAGTTCCTCTCGTGGATTCTCGTCGGGTCTGACCACCGGCGGCCGTCAGGCGAACTGAACAGATACGGTTGCGCCACCTGTCGCTTGCGACCGGCCACCGGCTCGTACCAGCTGTCGGTGCAGAACACGAGCAGTTCATCCTCGGTGGCCGCCAGCTTCACATCCCGTGCGTCGTTGGGCGTTGCCAGCACGGCAACCTCGTCCCAGCGCCTCAGATCTGCTGAGCGGAGTACAACAACGACACCGTCTGGCGCCGAGTGCGCCGAGGTCCGGTCGTAGACGAGCCAGAACGTGTCTCGCCAGAAGCAGATGTCGGTGCACATGTTGTGCCATCCATCTCTCACGACGGTGCGGTGCGTTAGGATCTGAGCCAAGGGGTATACCTTCCCGGTGACGGTCTTCGAGAGAGGTAAGAAAGATATGATCAGGATCGCAATGACTGGCTGCGGCACATGGCTGACTCCGTCGCTTCCGCCACGTACACTTCCGTCTCTGTCCCACATGCAACCCACCGATGGACTCACATGCCCGATACCGGCCTGACAACCGAGCAGAAACAGAAATACGACCGTGACGGTTGGGTCGAACTCCCCTCTCTGTTCACCGCCGACGAGTGCGACGGATTGATCCAGCATATGGACGCCGTGCACGCCGGCCACATCGCGATCGAGCGATTCGTTCCACCCGCCGAGGGCGCCGACCATCTCATCGACGCCGATCAATGTCACATCCACGACCCGGTCTGCCGCGACTTCATGCTGCATCCGAAGCTGCGTGCCTCTCTCCGAGATGCGTTGGATGGCGACGAGCCCGAGGGCATCAAGAGCCACTACTGGTGGAAGGGCAGCCAGTGGTCTCAGGGCTGGCACTGTGACGGCACGGCCCTGCCGGAGTGCATCGGCATCTGGATTGCCCTCGTCGACGTAGACGAAACGATCGGCACGCTGGCGCTGCAGACGGGTGGCCACCGGCGCCGCATTCTGCACCACGACGATCTGCGCCCGGGAAAGTGGGCAGGCCATCGAACGCATTCGGGCGACCCGGAGCTCCGTGCCAGGCTGAGAGAAGAGATCTTCGGGGAGAACGAAGCGGCGGGGCTGGAGCAGGTGCATATCGTGGCAAAGAAGGGAACGGCTGTCATCTTCGACGGCTATCTGTGGCATCGCGGCGTCATGGGAAGCGACCCAGGGGCATTTCGTCAGGTCTACGCCTGCCACTACATCCCCGCATCCTTCACGCAATGGCCACACGTGCTGTGGGAACGCATCGATTTCGATGGAATCAAACGCTGGTCAACAGGCGACGAGCAGACGCCGGCAGCGCGGCACAACGCACGCCTGCCGCGGCATCCGGCGATGGAGTTCAGTGCCTCGAGCAAGGATCCGTCGCTGTTGCCGACGCGCAAGGATGCGCCGTTGCAGATCCTTTCCGTCGACCAGGCGCAGGATATGGATCTGCGTGGGTTCACGGTGATCGAAGATGCCTTCAGCGCAACGGAGATCGGCGAACTTCGAGACCAGATCGATCGACTCGGCCCCGGCAGTGTGACGGTCGAGCCGTCGGCGGTGGCGCGATCCTTCTGTGGCGGCTCGTTCTTCCAAAAGGTCTGCCACGACGTACTCAACTGCGACGGTGTGCGGCTGTTCGACCACCGGGTGGAGTGCCGTAAGCCGGGGGTCGACGCGGGCACAGCCTTCCATCAGGACATCGCCCAGGTCTTCGTCGAGCCCCTACAATACCTCACGTGCTGGATTGCCCTCGACGATGCCGATGAGATCTCTGGCTGCCCGTGGTTTGTGCCGGAGCTGTTCCGGCGAGGGCCGTTGCGGCATGAGGTCGACGAAAGCACCGGAGACCTAGCGATCAACGACCTGCGGTCAGATGATGCCGTCTGTGTTCAACTCCAGAAGGGTTCGGTGGCGCTGTATTGGAGCCTGACACCGCACAGGATCGGCGCCAACGACACCGACAAACCGGGCCTGGCCTACATCTGTCAGTATGCGCCCGATGGCTACGACGACAGAATCTGGGACAACACGGCGAACAGCGGCCAGGGAGGGCCCATGGCGGCGGATGCGGCGCGGCCCGTGGTAGACGAGGCGCGCAACTTCATGGTGCTGCCAGGATTGGAGAGGCAGTAGCTACGTCCTCGAACTTGAGTTGACGTAGCTCACGTAGACAGATGGGAGTCCACGACTCCCTGCACCATGGACCGATAGTGCTCAAACCCGGGTACTTCCATGCCATGCACCTTGCCCCGGTCGTCGTAGAGCCGCACCTGCACGATATCGCGGGTATTCTCGAGCTTCTCAAACTCTGCCACTTCCGCCTCGTTCATCGGCCCGCCCTGCAGCGACAGGGACTGCACCGATGCATCGCTCAGATCGTCGAAATACGTCGGATCGACGGCGCAAAGATAACGTTTGGCCGCCACGTGATCGCGCACGCAGTCGGTCACCACGCTCGGGAAGAATTCCGCAAGAACCGTCGCACCCGCCTCTTCGTGCAGCCGGTCGACCGTGTCGTTCATCGTGAAGCTGCCGAACTCGGAGGTGAAATGCCCGATGTCATGCAGAAGAGCGGCAACAATGATCTCAACGCGCTGGCCTTCAGCTTCGGCGAAGTGGGCACCCTACAGCATATGGGCCGACATGGTTACCTCTTCGCCAGGGTTTTCCTCGTGACCTCGGCGGGCGAAGATATCGGCCAGAAAGGGGACGATGGTGTCCTGGGTCAACTCGGTCATGCGGCGGCTCCCTGGGCTTCCAGCACGGCAAGTGTCGATAACAGCCCATCCTTGTCGGCGTAACATCCCTGGAGCCGACGGGATCCCGTGGTTGCAGCATAGCCCTTGCGGGCATGTAGGACGCGGGTATTGTCGACGATGAAACTCTCGCCCGGCTCCAGTTTGAAGCCAACCGCCATCGCCGGGTCATCGATGATTTCGCCAAACCGTCGGTAAGCGGCGTAGAAGTCGGCCATATCCTCGTATGGCACGTCCGTGATCGCTGCAGTCGAACGGTTGTTGAATCGGATCCCGAGCAGCTCGCCATCCGGGGCCAGTTCGATCATCGGCCGCCGGGCGGACAGATGCACACCGTCCTGCCCCTGATACTCAAAACGCGCACAATAGTTCGTCAGAAGCTCGAACGCACGCGGGGCTTCGTCGCGCAGGCGCAAGGCGCAGGCAAAGCCGTCGACGACAATGCTGTCCCCGCCTACGACCGAGTTTTCGAGGCAGTAGAGGATCTGCAGTGTGGGCACCGGGTCTCGGTAAGGATTGTCTGTGTGGGCCTGCAGGCCCAGGCCGGTGAAGGCAAGGTTCGTCGGGTTGACTTCTGTGCGGACCTCGAACCACTTACCGTAGTTCGTCTCCCGGACATAGCCGAAAAGGTCGACCACGCGCAGCAGGGCGCCCGAGTCGACCGGACCGCCGGTGGCGCAAGAAAACCCATACCGCCGTACGGCCGCAAGCCAGGCTTTGCACTCCTTTGCGTTACTTTCCAAGGTGGTCAGGGGCGCTGTGACTGTCTGGGAGTCGAGGGTTCGGTCAAAGGGTGTAACCGCATCGGGAAGCCAGCCCGACGCCCGGTTTCGTGGTGCGTCGTAGACGTGTTGCTTCAAGGATTCTGCAGCGAACTCAACGACCTTACCCTCTGGCTCGAATCTGAGTGTCACGCTATGCGGGCCAATGCTTGCCTCGACGATCCGGGTCATTGCGGGGATATCGGAGAGCGTGATCAGCCGCTGTCCATTAGCGGCACTGCGGGTCTCAGCGTCGGGCGCATTGTCGCGAAGCCAGATCGCGTGAAACCGGCTTGGCGCCTGCCCGTCCCACTCGACGGCGACTGCGGTGCCGCCCTCGATGATCCTGACGTTTCGGATGAGGGACATTAGCGATTCTCCTACTGAGTGCTCTGAACAGGACACTCCTGGGGTCTCGTCCAGTATCTCGGACAGTTCGTAACCTCTTCTTCATCAGTCATTTGCGCCCAGCGTGTTCGTGGCCCTCGGTCTGCATATCCTACCGCATTATGAAACGACTGTGTCTGCTCATATTGCTGGTTGGATGTAGCCACGATGCCAAGCGGGAGAATCCGCTTGATCCGGCGCTGACGCCTGCGGTCGAGTTGCGGGTGGTCGCCATCGGCACCACCGGCACCACCCAGCTCGACTGGAGCCCCTACCAGGGTGACACCCCCTTCGCGCCGTAGTGAGGAAGCGGAGTCGTTTCGACGGCTTCTTCGTGTTGGAAGTGGGCTTCGGTCTCTCTTACGGCTCAGGCGTAGCGGGGGTGCCGTGAGATCACCTCTGTGTTGGCGCCCGCATCACCGCGCATCAGGAAGATCGGCCGCGTGGCAAAGTTCGTGTTGAAGTGGGCGGATCCGCTCCCCGTCTCTGCCTGGCGATCGAACAGGGACGACGACGGCATGAACCGCAGCACAAATCCAGCTCGACGCCGGGCCGAGCGATTGGGCTGGGAGCCGTGGATCAGGTACACGTCGTGTAGCGAGAATTCACCGGCTCCCAACTCATCGTCTCGGGCCGTGGCTTCGTCAAAGTGCGCCGCGTCCGTCACCTGGTTGAGAACGAGATCCTCGCGCTCATCATGCACGTGGGGAAACAGTTCCGCCTTCCTGTGCGAGCCGGGGATGTATCTCATGCAGCCATTTTCGGTGGTCACATCGTCGATGGCCACCCAGACCGAGCAGGTTGCCAGCGGGCGAATCGGCCAGTACTGGCCGTCTTGGTGCCAGGGCACTTCCAGTCCCTTGGCGGCGGGTTTGCAGAACAACTGGCCACCCCACAGAATCACATCTGGCCCCAGCACGGAAACCACGTAGTCGACGATCTCAGGCGTTCCAGCGACATCCAGCCACTGACTCGTGATGTCGTCGGGCAGTCCGTTCCAGCCGGGCAGATACGGACACACGATGCTCTCTGGCGGCTGACCGACTGTCGATTCCAGCGTGCGATCCACCAGGTCGCGCAAGCGAGCGACATTCTCCCCCGGTAGCCGGTAGGCGGGCCTCACGAGGCCCTGGTTCCGGTAGGTGTGGTGCTCCTGTGGCGTCAAGCCAAACGTCTGAGCAATCGTCATGGTCGTCTCGATAGGTTGGCGAGGAAACTAACCACTCTCCCCTGCGGTGTCGTGTTCATCACGCGGCTGCGACGCCGCCGTTCACGCGCCAGCTCCGGCATGTCGACGGCGGCATCGTACTCGTCGACGATCTCCGACATCGGTCACATGGACAGTGCGTAGACGAGGGCGTTCTCAAGGTGAAGTCGCAGCAGAATGTCTCCGGCCGGCAGATCAGCAAGGGTCCGCCCCTGCCAGGTCACGTGGTGATTCAGAGAATCGCCCTGCAGCGGCACTGCATCCTGTTTCGTGAAACCGCGCAGACGCCTGCCCTGCGCGTTGAGGACTTCCACACGGATCGACCCATCCCTGGCATCGGCATTCAGCACCAACTCTGTCGATGATGAGAGATCCAGAGGTCTAATTGTGACCTGACCGACGCCCTGCAACTCACCACCCAGGGTCGTCTGAGCACTGGTCTCGACGGCAGCGATCCCGGCCAGACGGTCTCGCGGCGCCGTGGCCAGACCGATGCCACTGTCGTGGGTGCGATCGTCGGCGCTTGTGGCCCCCTGCGAATAGGCGCCGTAGTAGAAACGCATTTCGTCGTCCACGACCACGGGCGTCGAGTTGGTGAAGATCGAGCCACCATCGAAGGCGTTACCATCACTTCGACGCAGAAACAGATCCTGTCGAAAGGGTCGTTCCCACACGATGCCATCGCGACTGAGCATCAACTCGATGTCGATGACGCCGCCGCCGGTACCCCGATCGAGAATCTGATTGAGGCAGCCATACACACCTCGATGATAGAAGACGGGGGTCGTGTGAAACTCTACCTCCGGCACATCCTGCTCGTCAGGAGCGCAGATCAGCTGTGGCGTCGACCATTCCAGGAAATCCTGGCTTTCGGTTCGACCCATGGCGTGCTTCCAGTACATCCTTCCCTCGGGGCCATCGATCCACATCTTGCCATACAGGGCGAAACACTCACGCACGGGATCATACATCGTATCGACGCCATCGCTCATCGACAGAGGGACCGACCAGGGGCGATCCGTGCTGTCGGCGAAGGGTACTTCCTCACCCCACGCTCCATAGGACGTGGCCAACACGGGCAGGGACGTGTGTTTCGTCCAGTGGATCCCGTCCGGCGAAAACGCGATGCACACACCGGGCCGCTCCACACCCGCCGAATCCTCGAAATCGTAGTAGGCCATCTTGTAGCGGCGCTGAGGATCGGGATCTTGCGGGTCGACGATGACGGAGTTGGCGTAGCGGTCAGAGAAACCCCCACGGCCGATGAGGACGATGTTGGTATCGTCAATGCCGTTGTAGGAGAACAGCCCGAGATTCGGCTTGTGGAAGTGAATCCCGTCTTCGGATTCGGCGTAACAGACCACACACCGATGCGTGCGCTCCTGGGCGCGATCGTCGGAGAAGGCCTGATACCAGAGCTGGTATCGGCCCGTTGCCGGATCGCGATGAATGCTCGACCAGGCGATGGCCAGTTCCCACGGCTGCGTCGGGGCCAGCACGGGATTGGCCTCGTGGCGCACAGCGGGATGAACTACGCGGCGTGTACCAGCCCGATAGAGCACATGGTGATCATCGCACAACAGCAGCGTCTGCATAGGGCTTACCGGATCCGCGTCTCCTTGCCCGTGACACTGGACTGATAGATCCCATCCAGCATCTGCATCAGCTGCACACCGTGCTCCGCCGAGACGAGCGGTGTTTTGCGCTTCTGAATGCACTCGACGAAATGCGCCGTCTGCCCGGCAAAGGCATCTCTGCCGGGCACCTCGGGATCGATGTCGATCTGCACGCCGTTGCGTTCGGTGTGAATCTTCAGCGGGCTCATCGTGGCGCCACCGGCCGTTCCCGCGATCTGAATCGCGCTTCCCCCAGGCAGATTGAGGGCCCAGCTGCATTCGATCTGGAGCGCCGCACCGTTGGCGAACTTGATCAGCGCGAAGGCGGAATCATCCACATCGAAAGTGGTACCCTCCGCCGCAAGATGGGCAAATTTGCCGAAGGCCATTCCCGACACCGAAACGGGTTTGGGTGTGCCCATCAGCCACCAGGCGCAGTCGAGGGCATGTACACCGATGTCGATCAACGCCCCACCACCGCTGCGCGCCTTGTCGACGAACCACGATCGACTGCCACCGGGAATGCCGCGACGACGGTGGTAGACGGCGCGGGCATAGTAGATCTCTCCCAGCTCACCTTTGTCGATGAAGTCCTTTGCCAGAACGGTCTCCGCCGAAAATCGCTGGCAGAGGGCATACATGAGGGTGAGCTTCTTTGCCTTGGCCGTAGCGGCCATCTTGCGCGCCTGTTTCGCGCCAAGGGCCGGAGGCTTTTCGCAGATTACGTGTTTGCCTGCCTTCAGCACATCGAGACTCACCGGCGCGTGCAGGAAATTGGGCAGACAGACACTCACCGCATCAACACCGGCCTCCTTCAGCATCTGCCGATGATCGCCATAGGCCTCGATGCCATGCTCCGCCGCCAGTTGCTTTGCCAGATCGGTATTCATGTCGCACACAGCAACGACCTTGGCCTTGTCGTTTGCCAGATACCCCTTCAGATGCTCGCGCCCGGGCCAACCCAGCCCGATGACTGCCACGTTGGTTTTCTTTGCCACATCGCCTCGCTCTCTGTTGATCATGCACGGGTAACGAGTCCTGCATGGATTGACCCTAAAGCCAAAGGACTACGCCCCGCTGCGGCAAGGTGGCCTTTGACATCAGTGCCGGCCCGTGCCGACCTTCCGCAGGCCTCGATTCGATCACCGTCAGGGGATGGGAGATCATATGAACGACGAGCAGCGATACCACTTCGATACGTGGGGCTTTCTCACGATCGAGGACGCCATCACGCCGGAACAGGTCACCGAGCTCAAAGCCGGCGCCGACGAGAACGGCGCCGATCTGGGCTCACAGCTCAAGAAAAATGGCGGCTTCTGGTCGCAGGCGTATGTGGATCTGCTGGATGTGCCAGTGATCTCCGAAATGATCGATGAGATGTATGGCGGCCCTCAGTCCAACGGCCTGCCAGCCTTTCGGATCGATCACATCAACATCCACACCCACGGTGTCTTCAACAAAGAGTTGGCCGGTGGCACGATTCACAACTGCAATCAGAGACGGCTTGATCCCGGCAGACCGCGGGAACTGCAGATCCTGTACTCCGAGTGTGAGCCCGAATCAGGTGCGTTTGAGAATGGGCTGATCGCCGTCGCGTATGAACTGGAAGACACCGTCTGCAATGACGGCGGGTTCTGCTGCATCCCAGGGTCTCACAAAGCGAACTTCAGCGTGCCTCCTGACTGGGTCGACCTGTCACAGGGTGTTCACCCCATGATAACACGTGTGCCAGCACGAGCCGGAACGGCCATCATCTTTACGGAAGCGTTGTCCCACGGCACTTTGCCATGGACGGCACCCAGCACCCGCACAACCCTCTTTTATAAGTACACGCACCGAAACGAGGCCTACAGTGGCTCGGAGAGGTTCTTCGACCCAGCCGACGCGGACGGTTGGCAGCGGGCCGATGATCGAAAACGTGCGATCCTGACTCCTCCGCCACAGTCCTACGTCGAGCGCAAGGCCGAACTCTCTGCGCAGCGGGCCTGAGCGACCATGAGTCAACACACCCCCTCTGCGCAGAGTCCCCGTCTGATCGATGCAGATGCCCACAACTACACAAGCAGTATGGACGATTTGCTGCCGCACCTGTCGAAACGCTGGCAGGCGTATGTCCAACAGGGAGGCTACAAGCTTTCGGGCGTGAGTCTGTATCCGAAGATCTACGCCCAGGCTGCACGACGCGACGCGATCCCTTCCGAGGGTGGAATCGCCGGCTCCAACCCTGATTTCGCCCGGGAGCAACTCCTCGACGAGTGGAACATCGACCTGGCGATTCTGAATCCTCTGATCGGGGTTCCGCAGATCAAGAATCCCGAACTCGCCGTGGCCATGATGCGCGCCGTCAATGACTGGACGGCGTGTCGGTGGCTCGATCACGATCCGCGATGGCGAGGCTCGATTCTCATCCACCCCGGATTCCCCGATGCGTCAGCCGAAGAGATTCGACGTTGGGCATCTGATCGACGTTTCGTGCAGACCTTGCTCATGGCTCGTTCGAGCACACCCTACGGAAAACGGGAACTCGACCCGATCTACAAGGCCGCCAGCGACGCAGGGCTTCCGATCGGCATCCATTTCGGCGGCGGCGGGGACGTGCCGATCACGGCGGTGGGTTGGCCCTCCTATTACATCGAGGACCACACGGGCATGGTGCAGGCTTTCGAAGGCCATGTGATCAGCCTTGCCTGCGAGGGCACCTTCGCCAAGTTCCCCGATCTGCGTGTCGTATTGATCGAAGGTGGTTTCGCCTGGCTTCCGGCCTTGATGTGGCGGCTGGACAAGAACTACCGCGGCCTGCGCGAGGAGGTGCCGTGGCTGACGCGTTTGCCGAGCGAGTATATTCGCGACCACTTCCGCACCACGACACAACCGATGGAAGAGCCCGCCAATCCACAACATCTGATGCAGATCATCGACATGATCGATCAGCCCGAGTTCCTCATGTTCGCCACCGACTATCCCCACTGGGACTTCGATGCACCCGATCGTGCCATTCCGTCGCTCATCAAGGGTGAGCAACGCGAGCAGATCATGTGGAAGAACGCCGCCAAGCTCTACGGACTGGCGTGAGAGCCATGAGTGAGAGAACAACCGGAGACCGTGTAGATCTGGGACCGGCGGATCGATTTCCGCCAGGTCAACCCCACGCCGTGCGCGCCGCGGGGCGAGATCTGCTCGTGGTAGCTCGCGGCGAGGAGTTCTTCGCCGTCCGCGACGCCTGCCCTCATCAAGGCGCCCGACTGTCGGCCGGTTTGGTCTGCGGTCATGTTGAGGATTGCCTTCCCGGCCAGGAGCCGACCTACACGCGAGAGGGTGAACTCGTCACCTGCCCGTGGCACGGCTGGAAACTCGACCTGCGCACGGGCCGTTTCATCATCGATCCGGGGACCGTTCGCGTAAAGCGGTATCCTATCCAGGTCGAGAAGGGCCACCTCTTCGTGGAGATGAGCTGAGCGCTGCGACGCTACCATGCATGTAGAAACGCAGCCTCTTGGTTAAAGGGGTTGCGTTTTTCCTTTCCAGCGTTCCTTTAGGCGACAGGACGAGCTGATGACCTCCGGTCGATCAAGAGTCAAGTTGGCCGTATTCTGGGGGATCCTTCTGACGATACCGCTTGTCGTCGCTGTCCTCGCTGTGCAAGTCTATTACTTTCACGGCTATCTTACTATACCCGTGAACTACTGTCGTTCCTTTGCATTGCTTGACGAAGAGATTGGCTGGATCCTCGCCCCGAACTCGGAAAGCTGTATAGAAGGAGCCGAATCGGAGACGGGGCAGCCAGTATTCTCGGCGACGGTCTTCGTCAACGGCGACGGCGCCCGAGCGCAATCCAGCCAGGCCACCACGCCAACGGGCGGACTGCTCGCACTGGGAGACTCGTGGACCTTCGGCTATGGTATTGACTGGAAAGATACGTTCGCGGCCCAACTGGACGATATCCACGGTCGACCGACCGCTTTGTTCGCCAGCCCGGCGTATTCGGGCGCTCAGGCGTTACTGTTGGGACGACGCGTCGTCTCTTCGGTCCAGCCGACGGCGATTATCTATCTGGAGTTGGGTTTCTGGGAGCGCGGAGTCTGCTCCGGCCCAACCCGGCCGACCCGTATCCTCAAGCCCTGCTACTGGGTTGATGGCGACGGTGAGACCTACTTGGTCACGCCGCCCGCCGGTCTCGTCAGATACGCCGGGGCATTTGGCCTCAGACCCGGTGGGATGCTTGGCGCGGGCGAGAAATCGCTTGCCTACTTTCAAATCGCACGACCCGCGGCGAAGATCGATCAACTCCTTGTCCGCCTGGGCCTGAAAAGCGGTTTCGCCGACGACTTTCACGCCCTCAGCCCGCCCGCTGAACTGGCGACCATCCATCGCACTCACATAGCCAACCTTGCTGCGCTCGCTGAAGCTGCGAATGCAACGCTGGTACTGATCGATCCCGGTGAGATCTATCGACTGCATGCCACATCGAACAACATCCTCTACATCGGCAGGGATACATGGGACACCGAAGTCCTTGAACCCATGCGTGATCTGCAGCCTGAGCAAGCCACGGTCCCCGGCGATGGCCACTTCGGCCCCGGCACTCACGGACTGATCGCAGCCATGATCGACCGAGCAATGGCGCGTCATTGTGAGTCATGTTTGCAGGAGTAACTGTTGGATCCCTACCCGGAAGCCGCCCTCTGCCGCGCTGAGCCCACCACGATCTAGCATCACCATGTATTCCACATAGACTCAGGAACCCGCGTGGGCAAGTCTGTTTTGATAGTGCTACTCAATCGCGGCAGCGTCAGGCGATCCAGCGTGCCACCAGCCTCTCATGCACGGCGGACGGCAAGATTGGGTTTGTTTCGAAAACTGCTCGATCACAGATAGTGGATTGGAGATGCATATGTCGCAGTGTACATGAAGGAACGTCGAGCACACATCGAACAACTCGCCAACCTGCTGTTCGAGGGGCCTATCCCTCATTCTTCCCTCAAAGTCGGGTAATTCTGGCTACCTGTGACTGATACTATGAAGCCGCTACCTCTGAAGACCATGATACTATCCCGAGCCACAGCTCTACCATTCGAAAAGGACGCCCCTTGAGTTCGAAGACGGTGTTGCTTTCAGGAGGCTTCGCCCCCGGACAGTCGCAGTGGAGTATTCAGCAGGGCTTCGAAGCCGCAGGATACCGCGTCATCTACACACCCAGTCGCGGCTGCATCGCCGCCAATCGAGCGGCAGATATCGAGCTGGCGAAGGAGGAGGCAGATCTCATCCCGCCACTGGAGACATGGGATCTGCGATATCCAGATGCGGCCGCCTACGAAGAGGGCTTGGCCCAACTCATCCAGGAACATGAGCCCGCCATGCTGTTGTGGTGGTTCAGCAAGGATGACTGCCCCGCGGGGTTGATCACGTCCCTGCGACAGCGATTTCCATGGTTGAAGACGGTGACGCATACCCAGGATGATCCGTGGGATGCCCTGCGTCATCCGGAATTCTCTGAAGAATTCGAGTTTGTCGTCACGTGCTGCAAAGAGAGTGTCCACGTGTATCGCGATCGGGGCATTCAGGCCATCGTCCTCTATCCCCCACCAGCCCGTCAGCTTCACGGCGTTGCCCAACCGGCCGAACACGAATCGTGCGACTTCTCGGTGACCATCCTGTCCATCTACGCCCGCGCAGACAGCGATGGCAGCGCCTACCTGGCCTCGGCAGACCCGGTGGAGAGGATCACCCACCCCATCGGTTTTCCCGATCAGCGTGTCCTGCGACACGAGGTGGTCGCTACCATCGGTGAAATCGGCCGCACCCACATCTATGGTGGCCTCGGATTCGGCACCTTCCCTGGCATCCCTCGATCCTGCTACCGCGGTTTCCGCACCTACCGCGAACTGCCGGGGATCTACCGGGCGACGAAGATCAACATCAATCAGCACAACTCCCCGCGTTCCCACGGCTACCTGAATCAGCGGGATACGGCCATCACGGGTGCCGGCGGTTTCATGCTCACCGACTATGTGGAAGGCATCGAAGAAGAGTTCGACATCGGGACCGAGATCGACACGTGGGAAACCCTCGATGAGCTGCACGACAAGGCCGAGTGGTGGCTGCGTCATGATGACGAGAGACGTGCAGCGGGGCTCGCGGCGCAGCAGCGCGTGATGGCCCGGTATGGGAATGATGCCTACGTCGACCGTCTCGTGGCGTTCATCGCCGACCCCGGTGCATCATGATCGAACTGAAGAACATGGATCGCCAGGTCGTGGTCCCCGCCAGCGACTCGCAGCCACGCAACATGGGCGCCGACCTGGTGGTGTTGTCCGATGGTCGATGGTTGCTGGGATACTCGCGCTGGCTCGGTGGCGCCCACGATGACGACGGCAGCCAGGCCTGTGCGCTGCTCAGCAACGATGGCGGCGACACCTGGTCGTCCCCCTTCGACATCGCTCGCCCGCCTGACGATGTCGAAGCGGTACGCATGCCCAACTTCCTGCGGCTGCTCGACGGGCGACTGGCCTGTTTTCTGCGCTACCGGACGAGCCACCTCGACACGTGGACGGCCTTGATCATCTGTCGTGACGAAACCCAGCTTGGCGCAGTGGACGATAGCACGGCGTTGTGGACCGACCCCGTGCGGATCTCTCCACCGGCGCCCGGCCGACATGTGCTGCTCAACAACCGCGTCCTTCGCCTGCGGCACGGTGCCCGGGCGGGGCGAATCCTGCTGCCCCTTGCATCACCGTGGCCATGGGACGAGGAAGATCGCCGCGGTTCCGACATCCGCGCCTGGGTGTTGTATTCTGACGATGATGGGGTGACATGGCAGCCAAGCGACACCATGCTCGCTGGCCCCGAGCGCGGTTTGATGGAACCGTATCTGATGGAAAGCCCCGAGGGGCGCGTGCGAATGTGGATGCGGACGCAGATGAGCTGTCAGTACGAGACGACCTCTGACGATGGGGGCACCACGTGGTCACCCGCCGGACCCGGGCCTGTCGTGTCACCCGAGTCACCCGTCGCCGTGGCTCGCCCCGAGGCCTCGGGGCAACTCATGATGGTCTGGAATCACAATCGTCGCGGCGCCCACACCGCCGATCGTACGCCGGTCTGTGTGGCCTTCTCAAACGATGAAGGGGGGTCATGGAGCAATGAGCATCGCCTTGACCCCAGTATCGACGACACGGGTGACGGCCGTTCGTTCTCCTACCCCGGTGCCCACTTCATCGGCGACCAGGGCATTGTCACGTATTACGAGAACCATGACAGACAGATCTCGCTCGTCGTGCGGCGTTTCGAACTGGCCACCAGCTGAAGCGCCGGTCAACCTGGTGTCGATATCACATCCTTTGTGTCATCGGCTAGGTTCGCGTCGAGTTCTATGCCCATTCTCGCGTCGAGCCAGTTCTATAGCCCCATCTTCTCGCGTCCCACATCACTCAATAGATTCGGGGTCCATGCCGGCTCCCATGTGAACTCCACGACCACAGAGCTCACGTCGGCCTGCTGTTCCAGACGTGCACGCAGGGGTTTGCCGAGGAACTCGAACATCGGACGCCCTCGATGGGGCATGGTCATGATTACCTTCACGTCGTTGCCACGAGTGCGGACGTCGTAGATGTATCCCAGATCCACGAGGTTTGCCTCCTTCTCGCTGTACTGATCGTCGATGACATCCCGCATAGCATCCCACAGGGCGCGCTTGCGCGGCCAGTCGGCGGGTCGTTCACCGATACGTGCCAGGAGTTGAGCCGAATCGACATCGGTTGTCCCGGTGGCCACGTCATCGACGGAGACAATGTTGACCTCGACGGGAGCCAGCAGTCTCTCGCGCAATTGCTGTAACCCGGAGGTGCCCCCTTCCTCGAGGTAGGGTGCCAGCAGATACGCATTGTGCTGAAGGAGACGATCCCCGGTCTGCACCCAGGCATTGTCCCGCAGCATGGGCCGACACCACACCGCCGCGTGTGGGCCTTCGCCCGTCTTGGCATGGTCGACGGTGAGACCCGTGTTCTGATACAGCCTCGAAGGCGTGGTGCCGTCGGGCCCGGTGTGCCCCGATTCCTCGGCGCTGGGTCCCTCAAGACGATGATCGAGATAGACGGCGAACATGCTGTCCCGACTCTCGCGATGGAAAAACCCGACGCCCCACACGTGGTCGGCTTTCTCTGCGGGCGGTTTCCCCTCGTGCACCTGGCCCTCTTCATCCATCCACAGAGATGCATCGAAAGGGCGGCCGCCGAAATACCACTCATCGTCACGCGCCACCAGGGTGCAGAAGTCGCGCGCCGCCTCCATGGTGCCCTCCTTCAGGAAATACGGGACACCTGAATAGAAGGTGTAACTCAAGTCCATGAAGAGGCGGGTGGGTGTAAACAGCGGATGCGCTGGACCGTGGGGAAAGCCGAAACGGCGCACCTTCGTGCACAACGGTCCCCGTACGATCTCGTAGTGAGGGCATTCGGCCCAGTTTGTGACGCGCATCTTTTGGAAAGGCCCAACCGACATGTAGTCGTGAGCCCAATCGATATTCGGTGGCTCTCCATGGCCATTGCCGTGAGAGGCCAGTTTCATCCCTCCCAGATGCCACTTCGGAACCAGCGACTCCAGCTGACCCATCTGCTTGGAGAGCGTTGCCACGTAGTCGGGAGTCTCGATCTCCAGACCAACGCCTTCGCCACGCACACGAATGCGGCTCGGGTAGTCGGGCAGTTCGGCGGCGGGATTGGCGCAGAAGATCAGATACTTCGACTCGGCCGACGCGTCGACGTCTGCTTCGAACACGAGGTGGGCGAACCAGTCCGACCCACGGCGGGTCTCTCCATACACCTGGCTTGTCACCTCTTGCGGCCCATGGCTGCCGATCCGCGCCACTCGCAATTCGCGCCCTGGAGACATGACCCTGTCGAATGGCAGGCCCACGAGCAGATCCACCGGCTCGCTGACACGATTCTGACCGGTCGATTCACGCAGGTTCAGACATTGGAACAACTCCCACCCTTCGCACCAGCGCGCCCAGGACTCAGGCAGCTGTGCCACGGGAACCCAATCCGACGCCGACACATCCGCAGCCCCCGGGTCGGCAAACAGGTCACGCTCGTTGGCGATGCCGTCCTTGATCGAGCTGGCCACACCCATGGCCAGTTCATGATTCCCATCGCGCAGGGCCTGCTGCAGAATCTCGACCTTCGTGTCCACATCATCGGTGCGCTCGGCCCACGTGGGCTCGAGGTTGCGTCGATAACTCATGCGTGTCCTCGAAGGATGGGTGTGTTCTCGGGGGGTTCGTTTTCGCGGTTGCCACCGAGGATGGTCGCCGTCGCGTCCATGTAGTGGATGGCCAGGGCGCGACGCGGTTGATCGGTTGTGTTGGGCAGTGTGCGATGCGGTGTGGCACCGTGGTGAAACATGATCTGGCCCGCCTGCAGGGGCACGGCCACGGCAGCGGGCTCATCGGGGCTCGACATGACGTATCCACCCGGATCGACACCGTGATGCTCCAGCAACTGCTGATGGGCTCGGGGAATCACCCACATACATCCGTTGTCTTCATTTACGTCACCGAAGGCCATCCAGCAGGAGACGACGGCATCTGGCTTGCTCACGCCGAAGTAGTAGTCGTCCTGATGCCAGTCGATCTCGCCACCGGTGTGGGCCGGTTTGTATAGCCCCTGACAGAGGATCAACCGAAGATTTGGACCGATGAGCGACTCGACTCGATCCAGGATTCGAGCATCGCGCACAAGATCTGCGAAAACGGGATGAAACAGGTGGGCACAGCGAATCTGCTGGACCTCGGTCTGTGTACCATCCTCAAGCTGACCCGGTCGGATGTTCTTCAACGCCTGTTCCTGGCGCAGACGCTCCAGACACGCATCGTAGGCGTCGGCGAAGGTCTGTATTTCTGCCGATGAGAAGATGGGGTCGGAGACGAGAAACCCTTCTCGCCTGAACTGCTCGATCTGTGTAGGTGTCATGGGGCTCTTGATTCCTGGGGCGTGGGCATGGTCACCCCTCTGGGGGCGTCGTTCTACCGTCGGTTCCGAAGCGAGGGTAGAATAGCAATTCTGTCCGCCCTGCCCAGGTCTCAGGGTGACGCAGATTCGATGGCGGTCATATCTTCTCGCCGCGCAAACCACCGAATACATTCGACAGATGAGCCGTCATGGACAACAAGCAAAAGTATCTATTCGACCTTCAGGGTTTTGTCGTCGTCGAGGATGTTCTCACCGACGAGCAATGCGATCAAGCCATCGACAAGATCAAGCAAAGTATGAAACCGATGGAAAAGACACCGAATGGATACGATTCAAACGGCACGTGGCATTCGGCGGCGAATCTGTGGGAAGCGGGCGAGCCCTTCCTCTCTCTGATCGATCATCCGAAGGTGACGGACGTCCTGTCAGAAATCATCTCTCCCACCCTGCGCTGTGAGAGCTGCTATAGCTTCGTTCGGTACAAAGGCTGTCCCGTCTTCGAAATGCATGGCGGCAGCCGCGGAGGCAGCGTGAACTTTCGCTATGACGCACGCAATGGGCAGATCTTCACAGGGCTGACGGTGATCTCCTACAACCTGCAGGACGTGGCCCCCGAGGACGGCGGGTTCTCGGCGATTCCCGGTTCACACAAGGCCGACTTTCAGCTGTCTGAAGAGGACCGAAAGGACCTGTTCGCCTTCGGCGGCCCTCTCGTGCGTACGATTCCCGCGCCCAGAGGTGCGGCGGTGGTCTTCACCGAGACCCTGGCTCACGGGGCAGGCAGCTGGCAGCGTGATGACGAACCTCGCTATGGTCTGTTCTACAAGTACAATGACCGCGCCGCCATCTATCACGAGCAGGGCAATCGCCGGCCCAGCGATGCGGCGCTGGCCACGATGACGGACGCCCAGCGCTGCTATTTCAACACCGCCTGGCAGGCCTTCGGACCTGAAGGGCGCCACACGAACGATGTGCCCGAGTTTGGCCCCGACGCGACGTAGATGCTCGGCTAGATACTTCGCATGACGTGGTTCCCCACCTGCCCGGTGAAGTAGTCGATCACGAGCCAGAGTCACCGCACCGTCACGGCGCCCAGGATCATCCCGAGAAAGAAGAGTCGACTGCACCGGAACAGCGGTGTTCCTCCGTATTTCAGCACCAGTGCTTTGATCAGCCACGCGATCATCACGCTGAACCAGATTTGGTCGGTTACCCGCGTCGCCGTGATGGGGAACCCGATCGGGTGCAGGGGCCACCATAGGAATCGGCTCTTCATCCACGTGAGGATCGCCATCGCCGCTGCACCGATGCCGACAGATCCCATGCCCTCCCAGTACACGCCAGCCGGTTCGAGCGTCGTCACCGCCGTGCTGTAGATGATCTTCGGATAGTGGAGGAAGAACCACCGACTCGCATTGACACCGCCCCCACGATAGGTCATCTCCAGGATCGCCCACACCGATCCGGCCATGCCGAGGAAGACGGCCAGTACGATCGCCCAGAACACGATGCGGCGACTGTGTCGATCCATGCCCTCGATTCGTTTCAGTCCGTTCGCCACGACCCCCATGAGGAAGACCCGAACATCGGCGGCCACCGCATAACTGAGCGAGAAGTTGGTGATCGACGCCGAGCCGAGCAGTTGGCCGCCACACCAAGGAAGAAGCAGAGAAAGGCACCGATCAGCAGCGCCCGGGCGTGGATCGGCTGATGACCCGCCTTCGTGGCATCGAGGACGGATGTGCCGCGCACAGAGAGGTAGCGTCGTAGATCGGCCGGAATCCCGAGACTCATCCTGCCACCAGCTTTTCGATGGGAACCACCACCTGCCGCGCCGTCTGCGCGTGTTCCTGGCGCAGATCCTCGCCCATGGTCTGCTAGATGAGGAACTGTCGGCGAAGCCTGAGGGCGAAGTCCTGATTCAGACGATGCCAGTGCGCCATGGGTCCACTGAGTCGTTCCACATACACCTCAACTTCGTGGATCGCCGTCGTTGCCGATGGATACACGGAAATCTCGAGATACTGACTCACCCCGAGATCAAAAGGTGCCAGCCACAACCCCAGCTGTACCGACTGCAGCGGGCCGTTGACTACCTGCCGTGTCACGATCCGCGCCTGCTCCGTATAGAAGCCGCCCACGGATTCGTCGTTGTACGAGGCGTACTGCGAATACAGGTATCCTCAGAGGCTATCCACATTCGTCTCGTTCACGGTGAATGGAAAAACGAAACGCAGCACATCCCCCTCTGCCTCGGGGATCGTCCACCGGCGTACGACATCCGGTACGGCGATGCGTGATGCAGCCATGGCTGGATAGAGGGCCGACAGAAGCACCACAGCGATGACGATCGTCGCCGACACGACGGCAGCGGTCGAGGAATAGTTGAGAGAGACGCCAGCCAGCAGATCGAATCCCAGCAGCACCTTGCCCGTTCCCTGACCCAGCAGATAACCGAACACGACTCTTAGAACAGCGTAGACGCAGGCCTCAGCCAGGAACAGGAACGAGATGTGAGCAGGGGCGAGGCCGACGAAGGAGTAGACCCCAACCTCCCGGAATTGCTCGTTCACGGACCCCATCATCGTATGGAGGACGATGAGAGCGGCGATGATCGCCGGCATGATCAGCGAACTCAGCCCTTCGATGGAAGTCACACCAATCGAGGTGAACGACCACGCCTCCAGCTTCTCATCGTCATCGACCATACCCGCCCTGAGGGCAAAACTCGTCCGCGAGAAATCGCCGGATGAACTCCTCTCCGTCGACCCCCTCGTCGAATCGCACGGCGATGGTGTACAACCAGCTTGCCGATCCCTGTTGGGCCGCGCTATGTTTCGGCTGCCCTCCTGATCCGCCTATGCGAGGGCTCTATCCCACCGAACCCCATCGCGTCACGGAGAGCCTCCACCATGCGCAGGCCGTTGTACGTCCCAGCGCTGCTGGCCTTACTTGCGACCCCCGCCCTTGCCCAGGATGACACGTGGATTCAGACACGCCTGATCGCCCTCGACGAACTGTTCGGCGACACGGTCAATCTGATGGCGGCTTTCCTCTTCGCCGATTTCGGCACTGGCTTTCCCCTGATCGTCGGGGTTCTGCTCGGCGGTGGCATCTACTACAGTTTCTACTTCAAATGGTTGTCGATCCGTGGTTTCCGTCACGCCATCGACGTGCTTCGCGGTCGATATGACGACCCGAAGGACCCGGGTGAGATCACTCACTTTCAGGCTTTGTCGAGTGCCCTGTCAGCCACGATCGGTCTCGGCAATATCGCCGGTGTCGCCATCGCCGTGAGTCTCGGCGGTCCGGGAGCGGTGTTCTGGATGATCGTCACCGCCGTGTTCGGCATGTCGTCGAAACTGGCGTCCTGTACGCTGGCCATCATGTATCGTCGTACCACCGATGACGGCCATGTTTCCGGCGGCCCGATGTATTACCTGGAGAAGGGGCTGGCCCTCAAAGGCAAGGCCGAATTTGGTCGTACGCTGGCTGTGATCTATGCCTTTCTCACCATCGGCGGCTCCTTCGGTGGTGGCAACATGTTCCAGGCCAATCAGACTCTCGAGATCCTGTCGACTGTCTCTCCGTGGTTCAAGGACAATAACTGGATCATGGGTCTCATCATGGCCTTCTTCGTCGGTCTCGTCATCATCGGCGGCATTCGCCGGATTGGGAGTGTCACGTCGAAGATCGTTCCTGCCATGTGTGTCCTGTATGTGGTCAGTTCCCTGTTCATCATTCTCATGAATGTGACGCAGGTGCCGGCCATGCTGGTGCGGATCGTCAGTGATGCCTTCACCGGACCTGCCATGTATGGCGGCTTCTTCGGTGTCCTGGTCATGGGAATCCGACGCGCCGCTTTCTCCAACGAGGCCGGCCTGGGTTCGGCCGCCTTCGCTCATGCAGCGGCCAAGACCGATGAACCAGCGCGCGAAGGCATAGTCGCCATGATCGGCCCCTTCATCGATACCATCGTCATCTGCTTGATGACGGCCCTCGTCTGCATGATCACGGGCGTCTATCAGTTGCCGGAGTATCAGTCAGGTGAGTTCATCGTCGGCGTGCGCATGACAGCTGCCGCCTTTGATTCGGCGATTCCCGGTGCACGCTACGTGCTCACCCTGGCAGTGATACTCTTCGCCTACTCGACGATGATCTCCTGGTCCTATTACGGTGAGAGGGCGTGGGAGTTCCTCTTTGGTCCGCGCACCATCCTCCTGTATCGCATGCTCTTCGTCGCCTTCGTCTTCATCGGCGCCGTGACGGCCCTCAACAACGTCCTCGGCTTCTCGGATATGATGATCCTCGGCATGGCCTTCCCGAATATCATCGGGGGGATCATCCTCAGTCCGCAGATCAAAGCTGTGCTGGAGGATTACTGGCAGCGGCTGCAGAGTGGGGAGATGAAACCGTTTCGCTAGCGCCGGCCACGACCGTCGAGAAACGGGGCGGCCCGGTGCGGGGCGCGACTACATATCGGAGCCGTCGTCGGCTGCCTGGATTCCGAGAAGCTCGGGCTGGCGGCGCGGCGAAACACCTGCTGTGCCACCATGCATTCTCTGCATGGCTTCCAGAGCCACGTCAAAACGGTTTGCTGGGTGCCAGAGCATCCATCCATTGGCGCCCGCGTCACGGGTGGCGTGAATCTGCTCCGTCACATACCCCGCATCGAAGTCGGTGATTCGATAGGGAAAGGCCTGCAGCCAGGGCCGCACGTCGACGCCATGTGCCTCGGCCAGCGGCTGCAGTCGTCGTAGCCCCGCGCTCACCAGGTAATAGGGGTAGTCAGCGGGACGTTCCACGCCCAGGAAGGGACCGTAGAAGTGAGACGGGTAGAGCATGGGACTGGCCACGTCCAGCAAAGGCAGCAGATCGGGCAACTTCTGACCGAGGCGTCGCAGATCTGCCTCTCTCCCCCAAGCGGCCACACCAAACAGATCGGCTGCCAACAGGACATTCGTGTCGATGAGCCGTCCTCGTGTCCGCGCCACAAACTCGGTGATCACGTCGTGTTTGGCCCGGTGCCACATATCGAAATCGAATTGGGCGTCTGCCAGATCTCCTTCGGTCGGGAAGCGGACGTAGTCGAGTTGGATCTCATCGACCCCTAATCTCGCAACCTCTGAAACGATCTCGAGCAGGTAGTCCTGCACCTGAGGCAGTGATGGATCGAGCCATCCTTCTCCCCAGGGTGCACCGTCCCCCGCCAACGATCGAGGCCGCAGTTCCGGACGCACGGCAGCCAGACGTTCATCGTAGAAACAGGTCAGTCGTGCCACCACGTGCAGTCGTCGCTGACGCAGTTGACGCACCAGCGCCCTGGGACGTCGAATCGGCGCCAGAGAATCGACCTGCGTCGCCAGGGCTAGGGGAATCCGCGAGGGATAACTCAGATCTCCCTGGCGATCCTTGATATCGAAGACGATCGTGTTGCCACCTACGGCGATCAGCGAGTCGGCCAGGGCCAGGATGCGCGAACTGCCGGCGACCCGGGCGGTGACATACAGCCCTCGAACTTCCGTACCGTCAGTCGCGATGCGGCCCCGATCGCCCGAATTCAACGGCACGCGCAGGGTTTGCCCCGGGATGAGTCGATCGTTTTCCATGCCGCTGGCGGTACGGATGCCCTCTGCCAGTTCACCGGTGGTGTAGAAATCCGTTGCCGGCAGCAGACGAGCGGCGATGCCGAGGAGGGACTCACCCCGGCGAACGACGATGGTCGTGTCCTGGCCGTCTCCGGATTCGGCAGAATGACCCGCAGTATCCGCCGCAGCGGAGTCACCAGGCGCCAACAGCAGCAGGCCCAGCAAAGCCAGCCAGGTTAGGCGAAGCAAGGGAATTGAGCGTGGATGGATGCGGGTCATCGGCAGCAAGCGACGGCGGCAGAAGTTGTAAAAGTCTTTAGAAAAACAGGCACTTAGGGAAGTTAACGATGCCGGGATGGATCGGCAACGAAATCCTCAGATGGCCCAGCGAACCAACTCGGTACCCACCGCCAGATAGATCACACCCGCCGCAGTGACGGCCATCGAGTTCGCCCGTCCTGGCGTGTCGCCCACATCCTCGACCTGCCCCGTGGTGGGTACGATTCGCCACACATGGTCCTCCGAAAAAGCTGCAATGCAGCCATCCGGCAAGCTAGCCACGTAACGGATCGGTGCCCCAACCGGGATCGGCCGGTCCAGGCGCTGTGAGGCAGGTCGATAGAACTGAACTGCGTCACCGATGGCGATGGCCGCATAGTCACCTCCCGTGGCCGCGACCGATGTCAGCGAGGTCCCTATGTCGAACTCGTGCTGCCAGGTGATCCTCCCCGTGCAGTCCCAGACGACAAAGTGGGGTGCCACCGTCTTGGGGGCCAGGCCATTGGCCTGACCGCCGGTGATGAAATAAAGGGAGGTTGCATCGGCCGCCACCGACATCACCGCTTGCTCGGGCACCGGATCATACCAGCAGGACATCTCATGGGTATCGACATCGATCTTCGATAGACCTCCGCCATACACACCATAGGCAGCCATCCAGCCACTCCACACGTGCCCGTCGGGGCCGACTACACTCTTCCCGGAGGGTCGGATGAGCCGCGGGCTCACCGATTCGAGTGTCACGGGATTCGAGTTGTCGAGTTGTCCCCACTCTGACGCGGGGTCGTATACGACATGGTCACCGCCGGAGTAGGTAGCCAGATACAATCGCCCGTGAGCGAAGGCCATTCCGTACACTTCGCCACTGTTGTCGGTAACCACCTGCGAGTTCCACGAGGTTCTTGTGTCGGGTTCGTGACGGAAGATGGTCTGACCGAAACCGGCAGCCCCCCAGATGTTCCCCGCCTCGTCGGCGGTGATCGTCAGGATCTGCGTCGCCGGTCGCTGCGCCGGAATCGGGCACAATTCAGGTGCCTCGTGGCCACCGTCATCGACATAGTATTCCTGCCCTCGGTTCACCAGCCACGACCCGCTCGCCAGCGGTGTGTGCACCCACATGCCACCGTATCGACTCGGTGGCGCCGGCGGATTCGTCAGTTGGTCGCTTCGATCCTGTTCGAGGCGCTCGAAGGTTGCACTGTCGTAACACACGGCCTGATCCCCTGACTGCAGGCTAATGAATCCGTCGCCCACTCCGCGAACCGCCGCACCCGTAGGGCCGAGCGACTGCGTCTGCCCGGATTCGATGTTCCACAACGTCTGGTGAGGGTTGGCCGTGCCACAGGACACCAGGATGTGACCCGGTACGCCACCATAGACCATGTGACTGTACAGATTGTCAGATTCATCTGACATGCGGCCCATGTTCTGCAGCTCGTGACGGTGCGGATCGTATCTGAGCAGGACACAGCCGGGATAGGTGCCCCCATACACGAGTCCGTCAGAGCCGATACAGAGATTCCAGATATACGCTTCGTCCGGATCACGCAGCGGCTCCGCCCACGTGCGCGACGCAAGATCCAGGCAGTGCAGATATCCATATGTCCCACACGTGCCGATGAGCAGTTTTTCGTCACGCCAATTGAGGACCGCCCACGCGCCGCTGTCGCCGGGCAGCGGAATGTCCTCTCCCTCCCCGGACGCTGGATCGATGAGGATCAGGTTTCCCGTTGCGCCAGCGACGAAGTTCGACAGGACCACCTTCTCGAGTCCGTCCACCGGGTCGATGAAGGAACCGATGCCGAGGATCTGGAAATTGCGGCAGGGCTGGCCGAGTGATTCAGTCTCCATGGGATCAACCTTTGGCGATCGGTGCATTCGAGACACTTGTGGCGAGCTTCTTCAAGAGAGACTGCAGACCGCGACAGTCCTGTTCTCCCTGCTGCAGGAACTTCGTCCACTTCGCCTTGGCCGTACCTGTGATCAACGAGTACGCGTCGTGTTTGAACAGTTGCTGGCGAACATACCTGATCCGTTGTGCCGTCTGTTTCGAGCCCACTTGACGAGAGATCGGCAGATCCGCCTTGCGCATGAAGTCGACGAGTGTCGGCCCCCGGCGCGGGCGGGTGTCGCCTGCGAGCGTCTGTAGCAGCACCGGCCGGACGTCGGTCAGCACCTGCGAGAGACGCTCCTGGTGGCAGGAGTGTTGGGTGGTTTGATCGTGCAGATCCGCACCGAAGACGATGAGCATGCGGTCGTCACGTTCACAGTGTTCGATCAATTCCTCCACCTGGTCTTCGAAGTGGCGTATCTGCAGATCCTTGGCCAGGGCAGCATCAGCGAAGACCGTGTCCGTGACCACGTGTTGGAGGCGGTCGTCGTCGACCATCGTGAACAGCACAGGGGGTCCTTCGGGCGCAGCCTTGACGTCGACATAGATGGAGCGCTGCAGCAGGTGGGCGGATGGCAGATCCCGAATATCGAAGTCTTGAGCGAATTGTCCCATCTGAGGAGACTAACTCGACGGTGCGATCTGCGTCCAGTTTTGCATGTCGTTGCTGACCTGTCGAAATCCCAAGTCAAGCCGTAGCAAAACCCTCGTGAATGGTTCAATTTCCGGATTTCTGATCACATGCGGCGCACCCTATGTGTAGGCCTTTGAACGGATGAGTATTCCGGACCGCCTGAAGCCACTGCTGGTCGTCCTGTATCTATACCTGTTCCTCTACAGCATCAAACTGCTCGGGCACTCCTTCAAGCTTTTTGGGAAGGGATTCGCCGAGACGTTGCTGAATCTGACGTCCGATCCCTTCGTCGGACTGCTCACGGGCATCGTCGCCACCACCCTGGTTCAAAGCTCTTCGACCACCACATCCATCGTGGTCGGTCTCGTCGCTGGCGGAGGCCTGTCTCTGACGACAGCCATTCCCATCATCATGGGCGCCAACATCGGCACCACGATTACGAACACACTCGTATCGGTTGGTCATGTGGGTGACCGCGTAGAATTCCGCCGCGCCTTTTCAGCCGGTGTCGTCCACGACTTCTTCAACATCAGCGCCGTCGTCGTGTTGTTTCCACTGGAACTGCGCTATGGCATCATCGCCCGGTCGGCCACGTGGTTGGAGCATGGATTTGCAGGTGTGGGTGGCGTCAAACTGTTCAACCCCCTCAAGGCGATCATCAATCCCGCCATCGCCCTGACAGATTCTCTGCTTGGGGGGGGGCCCTACGTCGCTGTCGTGATGGCCGTGATCGCGGCCATCTTCATGTTCGGCTCTCTCGCGGGGCTGATCCGCACGATGAGATCTCTGATGCTGAATCGTATCGAGGTCATCATCCACCGTTACCTGTTCCGCAATGATGTCTTCGGGCTCATCTTCGGCATCATCATGACCATCATGGTGCAGAGCAGCTCGATCACGACATCCCTCATCATTCCCCTGGCAGGTGCGGGATTGGTGACGCTTCGGCAGATCTTCCCGTACACGCTCGGTGCCAATCTTGGCACGACGGTGACCGCCATGCTCGCCGCCCTGGCTACACAACACGAAGTGGCGATTACGGTCGCCTTTTCTCACTTGGTTTTTAATATTCTCGGCATATCGATCTTCTATCCGTTGAAGCAACTTCCGATCTCACTGGCCAACTTCGTGGGCTCCTATGCCAGTCAGTCGAAAAGCCATCTGATCGGGTTTGTGTCGGGTTATCTTGGCCTGTACCTGGTTCCCCTGGCCTTCATCATCTTCAGATAGAGAACGTCAACTTCGCGGCGCGAGAGGTCTTGGTATGTGGAAGAGCATCATCGAGTTGTGGAAGTCAGATAACCTGCTGGCGCAGGCGTGGCGGGACACGTATCGGATGCTGGACATCGATCAGGAGATGTTCAGCCAGGCCGTGGACTCTCTGCGACACAGTGACGACAGCGCCGATGCACGCGACGCGATCCTTGCCCTTGACAAGGAGGTGGACGAATTCGAGCAGGAGGTTCGCCGCAAGGTGCTGACCCATTGCAGTGTTCGTGCCGGCTCAGACCTGACCGGATCGATGATGCTGGTGACCATCGTCATCGACATCGAACGCATCGGCGACTACACCAAGAACATCGTGGAACTGGCTCTCAACTATCCGAGTCGCCTGGAAGCCGGCCCCCTGGAGGACGATCTCCAGCGAATCGAGGCGACAGTGACGTCGAACTTCGATCTCACACGCAAGGCCATCGAGAACAGCGATGATGAGATGGCGAACCAGGTGCTGACCGAAACGAAATGGGTCAGCAAGCTGTGCGACGATCGTGTGCGTGATCTGGTCGCCGCGCCGGTGGGGGAAATGACGGTGAATCAGTCGACGGCGCTGGCGCTGTATTTCCGCCAGTTGAAGCGCATCAACAGCCATCTGGGTGATGTGGCCACAGCCGTTGTGAATCCTTTTGACCGCATCGGTTTCAAGCCCAAGGCGTAGTTCACACTCTCGGCTGAACCGCACAGCTGGCCCACACTGTCCGTGCGAGACCCGGTGAAATAGTCACCCTGTTTCAGGCATGAACGTCGGCAGCGTCACCCCCCGCATAGGTGGACTGTCCCCACGCACCTGGGCAACATGTAGTTCGCAGTTACGACCACCCCATCCATAGGCCTGCTGCACCAGATCGCCGCATTCTACGGGGATCAGAAAAACCACCGAAGTTCCCCTGCGACGGTCCAATTCAGCCAGAAGTAGAGCTTCCGCCGTCGCCTCATCCACGGCGACCCCCGGCCCCAGCATCGAGCCCGAGGAGGTGAGAAATCCACCGAGGGTGCCGTCGGGTCGGGTGCAGACGGACGTGTGCCAGAATCCGGCGGCGTTTTGCAGGAAGTAGTGGAAGTCATTGGCGCGGGAGATGCCACTCAACTCCGATTCCAGCGCTTCCATGGCCTCCACATCCACCGCACCGGCAGGGCGGACCGTAGGTGATGGCCTACCGACAGGCAGTCCCTGCGAGGGCACCTCGAGTTGTATGTCCTGGAAGGTCCTTCGAGGCACGAACCCGGCCCGCGTATACAGCGAGAAGGAATCGAGATTCAGGGCACTGGAGACGAGCCGCACCGGCCGCGACACCTCATCGGCTAGATCGGTGATCCACTTCAGCAGACATCGCGCCACGCCCTGGCCGAAATAGTCCGGATGGACGGTCATGATGCCAAGCGACATATGGGTCGGCCGAGTGTGATAGAAGCAGATCCCCGCCAGTCGTCCAGCCGAATGATCGGCTGCGACGACGGCGGTACTGCCTTCCATCTGGGAATAGACCTGATAGAACACATCGGCTTGCGAAGAAGCGCCGGCGAAGATCGGTGGCATGGCATGCGACTGATACCAGGTGTTGAGCGACAGATAGATGAGCTCGGCGATCTCCGCCCGATCCTCCTCGGCTACCTGACGAAGTTCGATACCCTCGCTCATCTCTGGGCCTACAGATCGAACTCAGCCACCATGGGCGCGTGATCGGAGGGTTTCTCCCAGGTCCGTGGTACCCGATCGATTCGACAGGCGGTGCACACCTGCTGCAGGGCGTCGGACGCGAGGATGTGATCGATGCGCAGACCGCGATTCCGGCGGAAGGCGCCCATGCGGTAGTCCCACCACGAGAATGTACCCTCCTCCTGCTCGAAGAGGCGGAATGTGTCGGTGAGTCCCTGGTCGATCATGGCCGCAAAGGCGGCTCGTTCGGCGTCGGAGAACAAGACTTCCCCGGCCCAGGCGACGGCGTCATGCACGTCGCGAGTTTCGGGGGCGATGTTGAAATCGCCCACGACGACGAACCGCTCGTGGGTCTGTGCCTGATCAGCGAGATAGTCACGGCAGGCGGCGAGCCAGTCGAGTTTGTAGGCGTACTTGTCGGAACCGACGCTCTGGCCATTGGGAACGTAGAGATCGAGAAACCGCACCGGGCCGATGGAGGCGCCCAGCACCCGGCGCTGTGGATCCTTCAGACCTGGTAGATCCATCACGACATCTGTCGCCGGTTCGCGACTCAGGATGGCCACGCCGTTGTAGGTTTTCTGGCCGCTAAAAACGACGTGGTAGCCGGCCTTCTCGATGTCGGATGCGGGGAAATTCTCGTCCGTGAGCTTGGTCTCCTGGAGCCCCAGGATATCGGGTTGCTCACTCTCCATCCATTGAAGAACCTGCGGCAGCCGAACTTTGATGGAATTCACATTCCAGGTAGCGATTTTCACGAACACACACTCTCAATGGGAATGGATAGTGGTCGGATGATCTGTGCGATGGGAGTATCGGGAGCGATTGGCCCCGACGCCACCCAGGCCATCGCACGCAGCATCAGGTCGGCAACCGGTCCCCCCGATGAATCTGCCGAACCGTCTCGATCGTGTCGGCGTCTGTCGCATTCTTGTCGGGCCGATATCGTTTGACACGGGCAAATCGCAGGGCCAACCCCGCAGGATACTGCGGGCTCACCTGCACCCCGTCAAAGGTGATTTCCACGACGAACTCGGGGCGCACGTGGACCGCGTGTTCCTCCCTGGCGATCTCCAGATCGAGCAGTCGCTCCGTCTGCCATTCGAGCATCGCATCCGTCATGCCCTTGAAGGTTTTCCCCAGCATGACATATCCACCGTCGCTCTCATCGCGTGCCCCAAGATGCAGATTCGACAGTTTCCCCCGTCGCCGCCCACTTCCCCACTCGACGGCAAGCACGACCAGATCAAGCTTGTGACTGGGCTTGATCTTGAACCAGCCCGCTCCCCTGCGTCCGGCCTCATAGGAAGCGGCGGGGTCTTTGGCCATGATGCCCTCGTGGCCCGCGAGCAACCTGCAGCGCCGCTTGTCTCTGGTCGCGGGCGGAGGGTTGATGATCGGTCATCGCGGGTCACTCGCCGGTGTCACGATCTACCTCGAATCAGTCGTCGGCGGCTGGCAGCAGGTGCCCCCGAGGTTCCCATCCCAACAGGGCACGAGCTTTGGAGATGTTCACCTGCTGTGACGTCTCGTCACCGGCGATGAAGAAGGCGTCAAAGCGTCCGCCGCAGCCCTGCACGAACTCGAGACCGGCCAGATATGCGTTGGCCAGATCTTCCTCGTCCGTTGGCACCACGCCCAGAGTCGGTTCTGCCTGCCGTCTCTCGAGATACTGTTCGCGAGGTGAAGGTCCCGTGATCCGGAAGACGGCCAGATTCATCTGAAACTCCCGTGCGAAGTAACGGCAGATCTGTTCGGAAAGCCCCTTCGTGAGGCCATACACGTTGGGCCCATCCAGGGGCACACTGTCTTCTGAGGGATACCAGGTGCGATTCCGATGGTGCGCGCTCATCGTCCCCGTATGGATACCAGCGGTGATCTCCATCTCCTGCGCCGTCAGCAGCAGCAGGTGAAGCCCGAGACAATTGACCGAATAGTTGTCGATCGCCAATTCGGCCGTGTGATCTCTCGTGAAGCCACCCTGTCCGCCCTTCATCACGACGGTGATGAAACTGTCCATCCCATCGAGGGCCCGACGCAGCGCCGCAGGATCGGTGATCGAGCCCTCGACAAAGTCCACGTCGTGCCGAGGTGGAGCGATGTCAAGAACCCGAACCGAGTGATGACGCTGCAGATACGGTGTGATGCAGGTGCCCACCAATCCTGAGCCACCCGCGAGGAGCACATTCATCGCATCGATCCTGTCAGCTCGGGCGCCCCTCGATACGCTCGAACAACGCCTCCACTTCCGCTTCCTTCTCGGGAGTTCGACGGGAAAGGAATCCATCACCGAAGAAGATGATCGACGCCACGATCATCTCGCCGCCTGTATAGATGGCGAAACTGTCCGGGTAGATGCTCTTCAGGATAGCGAAAGCGGCAAACCCACCGACCAGCGCTCCGAGAGCTCCTCGAACCGTGGCTCGTTTGAACAGCATGCCAAACATGAGGGGAATCGCCACGGGCGGCAGGATCGCGGCGAAGAGTTGGACGGTCTTCGAGAATACCTTGCCGATCCCCGCAGACCCGTCGACGGCCAGCGCGGCTCCCAGTACGGCAGTTCCGAAGGCGAGTGTCGCAAGTCGGCCCACCGTCGTCAGCTGCGCGTCGGTTAGGGGCTGCTTGTGACCGCGCTCCCAGACATCCTTGGTGAACACGGCGGCCAGAGAGTTGATGTCACTGTCGATCATCGACATGGTGGCGGCGAACATGGAACACACGAGCAATCCGATAAGGCCGGGCGCCATGCTCTGCAGGATCTGCTTGGCCACCAGCACATACGTCTGATCCGGATCGAATCCGGCAATCGGAGCCGCCGTGATGGGGTCGAAGAACTCGGGCATGAGCAGTGGTGCCGACCACGCCGGCACGAAGATGACGAGCGGATAGACGAGGAACAGCGCGCCAGAGAGCAACGCCGCCTTCTGTGTGTCTCGCGCATCCCCCACGGCGATGAATCTCTGCGCCAGCCCCCAGGTGCCGCCATTGTAGCTGAAGATGACGACAATGAGATAGACGAACCAGAATTCGATCGGCAGGCCGGCGTCGGGATTGAACAGTTGGCTATTGGCTTCCGGCAGTTGATCCCACATCGAGCCCCAGCCGCCGACGGCAGCCAGCACGGCCGTCACAACGATGATGCTGAGGAAGAACTGCACGGCAAACTGCACCAGATCGGTGAGCACCGTCGCCCACAGGCCCCCGATGAGCACATAGAGACAGGTGACGACGCCACCGACGATGATAATCGGTGTCCGCTCCCAGCCCGTGCTCACCTGTACGACGATGGCGATGGCGTAGAGCTTGATGCCCAGATCGATGAACTTCACGCCGATTCCACTCAGGGCAACGGCGATGCGGACGGACACGCCGTAGCGCTCCTCCAGATACTGAACCGGCGTCAACACCTTCAGTCGTGACCAGCGTGGGGCCCACAGCTTCGCGCCGATCATCATGGCGATGAAACAGGGCACGGAAAACAGCATCCACATACTCAGTCCGGCACTGGCCGCCTTGCCGGCGAAACCGACAAAAACGACGGCACTGTATCCGGATACGTGATGACTGATCGCCGCCATCCACCAGGGCAATGCGTGACCGGCCGCGAAATAGGCGTCTGTGCCCTTCGAGCGCCGGCTGGCCACCAGGGCGAGCCAGACCATCGCGATGGCATAGAGGAAGACGACGACGTAATCAACTGTTCCCATGGGCTTGGTCTGCTCCTGTAGCGACGGTAGAGCGAGGGGGGGACGTCTGTGATGTATGTATCCTGCGAGCGCAAAGAAAGGTTTCTAGCCGGTGGTGGCCAACAGACGAGAATCTCAGCATTGCCCCCGATCCGCCCGCATCCGTCCTTTGCAGCAGACCCGTCCGTCTAATGGTCTGGAAGAGGACCCCATGAGCCGACCTGTTCACATTTGTACCATTCAGCCGCCGGCCGTCGGTGATGATGTCTCGCATGGGCAGATGGAGGACACCGCCCTGCGACTGTTGGAAGAGGCCGGCGCGTGTGACGCAGACCTGGTCTGCCTGCCTGAGTATCTCAATGTCATGGGCTGCGCCGACGATGCCTGGCGAAGCCCGGGGCCAGCTGAGCAGAGCCCCCTTTTCGACAAGGTCGCCGCGCTTGCCCGTCTTCACACGATGCATGTGATCTTGCCCGTGCTGGACGAGCGCGAGGACGGGAACTTCAACACCAGCCTCGTCATCGACCGTTCGGGCCAGGTCGTGGGTCGTTACGACAAGACCCATCTCACGGCTGTCGAACGGGAGGACCAGGGCGTCCAGGTGGGGGCGACCTATCCGGTCTTCGATCTGGATTTCGGTCGCATTGGCATCATGACCTGTTATGATGGCCATTTCCCCGAGGTGGCCCGACTGCTGTCTCTGGCCAAAGCAGAGATCATCCTCTTCCCTTCCCTGCAGCGTCGGATCACAGCCGAGCAGCTCGAATTGCAGATCCGCTGTCGTGCCATCGACAACTGTGTCTGGATCGTCCGGTCGAGTTATGGACACGCCGACGATGTGGCCTGGGTACCCGGGCTGACTGCGGGCAAGAGTTGCATCGTCGATTTCGAGGCAACGGTGTTGGCCGATGCCGGCCCGAGGGTTGGCTTCGCCAGCCATACGGTCGATCTGGACCGACCGCGAACCAGGGAACGGTCATTCGGTGGGACCATCGGAGATGCGCGCGACTTCCTCCATGCCGATCGGCGGCCGTCGACCTATGGGGGCCTGACCGATGGTGCCTGATCGATGGTGCCTGACCGAATGAGGAGCGTTCGATGGAATTGAAAACGAGTGTGCTCAAGGGCACTGAGGGTGGACCACACCTGCTGATCACAGGTGGTGTCCATGGAGATGAATTCGAGCCCATGTCGGCCATCAGGCGTCTGGGCAGGCAAGTCAACGACGATGATCTTCGCGGCCGATTGACGCTCGCTCCCGTCGTCAACGAAGCTGCCTTCGCGCGTGGTAGCCGCACAGCTGAAGACGAGCTCGATCTGGCGCGCACGTGCCCGGGCGATCCCGGGGGCTCGATCACCGAGCGCACGGCCCACGCTCTCAGCGAACTGATCCGCTCAGCCGACTTCTACATCGACCTGCACACGGGCGGGAACATCATGGAAGTGTGGCCCATGTCCGGATACGGCCTTGTACCGGATTCGCGTGTCCTCGAAGACCAACGGCGTATGGCGCGGGCCTTCAACCTGCCCTTTGTCTGGGGCACAAACTGCGAACTGGAAGGGCGATCTCTGTCCGTCGCCCGTGATGCGCGGGTGCCGGCCATCTATACAGAGTACCTCGGTGCCGGTCTTTGCCGGCAGGACGGTGTCGACGACTATGTGGACGGGTGTCTGAATGTGATGGGCGAACTGGGCATGATCGATCGTGAGCAGCCAGCATCGCGCGTGGAACACGTTGTCGAAGATGATCGGCCGAATTCCGGACATATGCAGATCTGCAATCCCTCTCCGTTGACGGGACTCTTCGAACCGTGTGTTGGACTGGGCGACGCCATCGAAGCTGGAAAATCATTGGGGACCGTCTCAGACGTTCTGGGCGAGCGAGTCATCGACGTGTCCTCCAATGAAACCGGGATTGTGTTGACCCTTCGCACGTTCGCTCGCGTGCACGAGGGCGATGCTCTGGCCGTGATCGCGGGATAGAGTGCCGATCCACACTTGCCACTGTGCGCCCCGGAAGGGTCATTTCGTATTGACCTTTCACTCTCGCGCAGGACGATGACGATGAGGCCTGAAACCTCAGACGTGAAGGCGTATCTGCAGCCCACTCCCGTTGTGGACGCTGACCATCCCGAGATCGTGGCACGGGCCGAGCAGATCACGGCAGACTCGTCATCCGATGTCGACGGTGCTCGCAAGCTCTTCGAATGGGTTCGAGATACCATCCCCCATTCATATGACATCCAGAGGCGGGTCGTCACGTGCGCCGCCAGTGATGTTAGCCTGCGGGACTGGCATCTGTATGGCCAAGAGTCATCTGCTGGCCGCTCTGTGCAGGAGCGTCAAGATCCCCGCTGGATTCGTGTATCGTTTCAAGCGCGAACTCGAAGGGCCCGAGTTCGGACTGCACGGGCTCAACGGGATCTATCTGGACTCACTGGGTCGATGGATTCGCGTCGATCCGCGTGGCAACAAGCCGGGGGTGAACGCACAGTTCAATCTCGACGACGAACAACTCGCCTTTCCCCCCGACCCATCCAAGGGCGAGGCGATCATCGACACGATTTTCGTCGACCCTGATCCTTCCGTCGTGGACTTCCTCAGCAACACGCCGGATCTCCTCGAAGGTTGGAAGGATCTACCCGAGCAATTGCTGCACAACGTCTGATCTGAGACGCCTGGCAGCCCACACGATTACCACCACGCGATCGCTTCAGCCAGTTCGCCAAGGGGATGACCATTCCAGGTGACGTCAGCGACGATCGTCCAGGCGTGGACACTTCGCTCCTCCGGAATCTTCATCACCACATCTGCCTGGCCATCCTGGCTTGGGGCAACCTTCAACTCCAGTACTTCCGGTGAGACCGTCGCGCCCCCCGTGGCCCTGAGAACGAGCCGGCATTCCCGCTCGGCCTCCTCATGGTTGCGGATCTTCACCTGCAGGGCCAGTTCGTCCCCCGGCTGCACACGTGTCTTGTATGGGTAGAATTCCACCCAGTGTGGATCCATGCCCATGTTTGGATGGGGCTGATCGATCAACCCCTCGAACAGTTCAGCCCAGCGGTCCATCCACACCTGCCAGCGTGCCACCTGCTCCGGATCGCAGTCGACGGCCCCACCGTGTCCGGTGAGAAGCACGTGGGGGTCGCGCTCGCGGATCTGCCTCGGCATATCCCGATAGCTCGAGACGGGGGTGCGATTCTTCGGAATGAAGGAATGGATGAAGTCTCGCTCCTGAGCGAAACACAGCCCCGAGATGTTGTCACCGATGGACAGGTATTTCTGGTCATCCGCTTCGAAGCTGATCAGATGGTGATACCAGGTCTGGCCTGGAAACTGTTCCATGCGGAATGAGAATCCACGCCACTCGAAGACCTCATCGCGTTGGACGATGCGATCCACCTTCGTCGCATGGGGAACCAGACAAGGCATGTCGTAGCGACCGGGGTGTTCGATGATGTCCGCCACCTCCGCAGAACAGGCGACTTGCGTCTCGTATTTCACCTGCAGCGTCGGCAGTCCAGCAAGATGGTCGTCGTGGTAGTGGGAGGGCAGAAACCACTCGACTTGCGTGATGCCAGTCTCCTCTTCCAATCGCGGCGTGAGATGGTCGATGAAACGGTGTGGGTTGGCACCGATCGGTGCGCCGGACGTATATCCGCAGTCGATGAACAACCCGTGTCCATCGCCGTCGTGGACGATGTAGGTGTTCGCTGCAGAGTTGGTCACCTCGAAGACGTGGTCACTGAGTTGGCGAAAAACGGCCTCGTACGGCTGATACGGATGCCCGTAGAACAACTCATACAGTTCGCGCAGAGCAGCGTCGAGCGACTCGATCGCATCGTCCGTGTAGGCGAAGGGTTCACCGTGTCCTGGCAGGATCACATCAGGCCGCATCCGGCGAACGGTCTGCAGACTCTCGAGAAGGTTCACGTGCCCCTGGAAGGACATGTACGACCATTGGGCTCGGGCATAGTCGTGGAGTTTGCCGGGCGCCGACATGAGATCGCCACAGGCCAGATAGCGCGTGCCGCCCAGGTCGAGCAGATATCCCGTCGACCCGAAGGTGTGCCCTGGCAGGGGAACCACCTGGATCTCCACACTCTGCCAGTTGAGCGTATCGTAGTCGACGGCCCATGACCCGCGTACATCGTCGAGCACACTGAACCCGGGGAAGAAGGCCGTATAGTTGTCGTACGTGTCGTAGGAAGCGCGCAGAATGTCAGCCGCCTCGAAAAACCTCCGCTCGGCGAAGGGGATCGTGACATCGACACCCCCCTTCGCAAAGTCGGGGGCCCCACCACACTGGTCTCGATGGAAATGGGTCAGCAGAAGTCGGTCGGAGTTGACGCCGGCGATCTGTTGATCGTCCGGGCGCAGCGATCCGCAGTCGATGAGCAGCGTTCGATCCGCCTGGGTGATGGCGTAGGTGCTGCACGTCCCGCCGACCCATGCGATGTGTTCATCGTAGCGCGTCACTCGAGTCCCACCTTCGCCAGATAGATGGCTGTTTTCTCTTCATGGGAGGAGTAGTAACTCATCCACAGGATACCGTCCTGCTCCACGATCCCCGTGTAACTCGTGTCTCCTGCGGATGGCAATTTGAGGCATGGCGTTGCCGTCGATTGTGCCGGATCGATCCAGTACACGGTTGTACGCCGCTCATCTCCATATGATCGTACGGCGGCGACAAAACGACCGTCGAGCAGACGTATGATCTTCGGCCCCCCCATGCGGACGCCGAGATCGGACCACTGCCACTGGGTGTACGGTGGCTGGGCGGTGCCCAGCAGGGCGCCGTCTTCACCTTCGGCGTCGCGGCGAAGCAGGCAATAGGCCGTGCCATCGTCGAGAAACAGCAGAGACGATTCATTGCCAAAGGAATCAACGCCGGGAAAGACTTCCTCCTGTACCGTCTCCCACGTGACCCCATCGTGGGTCTGATAGAGTGTGCCGCGTTCGTCCTTTCCGTGATAACCGAAGCTGTAACCGACGCCATCGTGCCACGTCGCACTCCAGCGCCATGTGTCACGACCTGAGGGACAGGCATGGGGGCCGTCCCAATCCGAGCCATTCTCCGTCAGCCAGGTGAGGGACTGATATGCGTGCCCGTTGACGGGCTCGTGATAACGCACGACAGCATTGAGCATCAGGCGGCCGTTCCCGGTGACCGACAGCTTGGGGTCGCGCAGATCACCCTCGTCCCAGACCATCAACTCAGCCATTTGCCAGTTGATCCCATCCTCGGACCGAATGACTCGCAGTTGGCCACCATTCGACCTGTGATCGAGAGCCTCGCGAAATGTGCAGGTCCAGGCTCCGTCAAAGTGCACCAGATCGGTAAAGGCACTGTGGGGCGAGGAATCCCAGATTCTTCGAACGTCGACCAGTTTCAAGAAAGGCCTCCTGAGACATGCTGAGATTGAGACGTGTTGGGTTGAGACGAACTGAAGCAGTAGGTCGATGGCAGACGGTAGGCATGATCGTTGATCGATGGCAAACCCTTCCGTAGTGTAGCGACCGGATTCACCCACCCTTTTGCGCAGGACTTCCTTGCCATGAGTGACGCTGTGCGACAGATCCCCTTTCCAGCCCTGACGCCGGCCCAACGCCTCCATATCGAGATCTACGGATATGTCGTCCTCGAGAATCTGCTGACGGACGCTGAGATCTCTGCCATTACAGACACGCTTTACGAGATCGAGGATCGATTCCGGACAACAGGGCAGATGCCGGGCCCTCACTGCTTCAACACAAGCACCACAGAGCAGTTCTTCCGCATTGACAATCTGCCCCATCTGGCTCCTGCGTTCTTCGACTACGTCACACACCCGCGTATCGTCGGTATGGCGGAGGAGATCACCGGCGGGCCTGTGAGACTCCAACAGTCCGACGCCCATATTCGTCGCCCCGTACCTGAGCAGGACCGTCGCCTGGGATTCCATCGTGGCATCAATCCTGCCTATGATCACCAGGAAAGCGGCCTTTACCACTTCTCTTTTATCAAAGCGCTCACGAATTTGACGGATCTGGGTCCCGAGGACGGGGGCACGACGGTGATCGCCGGTACGCACAAGGTGCCCGCGGATGTCCCGCAGGAGGAGATCGTCGCGGCGGCGATGGAAGATCCGACCATGATCCATCAGGTCGAAGCCCCTGCTGGCTCCACCCTCCTGTTCTATGAATCTCTGATTCACGCCGCGGGGATCATCGAATCCGACAAGGATCGCTTGCTGATTCTGGGTGGCTACATGCCCACCATGTTCCAGGCGTGGAATGGCTACGATCCGGATATAGACTTCGCCGCCACGGTCTCCGACGAACATCGCGCCCTGCTCACGGGAGAAAGCAAGTTCCATTGGCCTCGCAAGCGTCGGGATCTCGGCGCACCGGCACAAGTGATATAGATCCTCGCCGATCCGACAATGGTCATCTGGACGCACAATGCCTACTGGTTTCAGGGCGCACCGAGTCTGTGGCAGGAGGAACGTCAAGAGCCTCATCCGGAGGCGCTGAAGGCCCTCATCGATCTGTACCGATCCTTGGATGCGGACGTCCTATGCCTTCAGGAGGTACCCACCGAGCAGGTTGCACAGCAAGTCGGTGACGACCTGGGTATGAGCGTCACATTTGCCGCAGGCGGTGAACGCACGATGTATGGCGGTGCCATCCTGTGGCGAGAGGGACTGGCCGCCCAGGTCCAAGATCTGAGTCAGATGCCAACATCTCTCGGTTGTCGATTTGAACGCATCTGTGTGGTGATGACCCTGAACGTCGACGACTCGTCTGTCGACATCTGCAATGTTCATCTGTCGAGCAATCGATTTGCTCCGCAGAGCAATGGGGAGCCGGTACGGCTCGCCGAACTCGAAACGCTGTTTGCGCAGATCGAGGCGCCGTCCATCATCGCCGGTGACTTCAACGCCAGACCCGATAGCACGGTCTACGAGATGATGCGCAGCCGTGGGTACGAAGATCCTCACGCGGGGATGGTGCAGGAGATCGACTACCTGTGGCAGCATGGGGACACGGGGATCCATGCTGAGCCATTGTTGTTGCCGGCTGACTTCGAGATTCCCGGACACGCGGGTGTCGCCCTGAGCGACCACCGGCCCGTGGGTACCCGAGTCACGGTACCTTCCTTTCCGGGCAAATAGGAAACACCCATGGAGGAGCACCGATGAAATACGACGGGATCTTCTTCGATTCCGGTGGAACGATCTACGGATTCTCCGATGCGGATTCCGCCGATCCGAATCACTCACAGGTCGCCGCCGGCATGGCCGAACGGGCGCATGCCGCGCTGAGTTGGCTGGGAATCTCCGTTCCACTGGATGAGCTGACCGACCATGTGCGTCAGTTGAACCAGGAAGCGCGCACGAGCCCCCCGGGATACACAGAGGAAACCCTCGTCCGCTTGTTGTTTGAGCGTCTCGGCCAGGATCCGCGCAACGATCACATCGTCTACGTCACCGGCGTCGTGTCAGGACCCCGATTTAGCTCGTGGTTGTTCCCCGGTGTGGCAGAGACACTGACCACCTTGTCAGAAGCCGGACTCTACATGGGCATCATCGCCAACACACACGTACCAGGATGGGTGATGGATCGCAACTTCCGCGGCGTGAATCTTCTCCATCACTTCTCTACACGTATCTACTCAGGTGACGAGGCGATAGAGAAGCCGGACGCGGAGATCTTCAGAATCGCCGAGGCAGAATCACAGATGGCCGGCAAACGGCTCATCTACATCGGTGATCGAGTCGACAAGGATGTCGCTGGCGCCGAGGCGGCTGGCTGGGACTCGATCCTGTTCCGGTCTTCCGAGTCAACCAGTGAGGGGCGTGCCACCTTCGAGATCGATCATTGGGCCGAGTTGCCTGACATCCTGGCCTAGACTCACGTGTCATGGCCGCCCGGTACGAGGGCGGATCTGAGACGGTCGATCAGCTCATCGGGTGGCTCGCACGGCAACGTCACAGGGCGCCGATCGAGAGCACTGATGTAGATCCCGAGTACCGTGTTGAAATCTACGAGGGCTCTCTCCAGACAGAGGGGATGGACGGCCGTTTCGTCGGTCATCCAGTCGAACATGGCCTCCGTCATGCGGGCCTGACCGAGAATGTCTTCGTCCGGATACTCGTGGGAACCGGATTCGACGTGGCCGTCGATGCCAAGTTCCCATCCCCACATGGTCCAGTGCGCGAAGCCGCGGGTGCCGTACACGGCGACCCGCTTGTGCGTATGAACGCCCTCTCGACCGACGCGGGGTGCCGTTTCGCCACTCTGCAACGTAGCCTGAATTTCATCACCGTAGCCGATCACCGCCTGGGCGCTATCCGGCGCGAAGTGTTTCCTCGGGGTATCCGCCAACCCATTGGCCCCGCTGGCCTGGCCAAACACCTGCGCGGGTTGCCGACTGGGAAGGAACGCTCCAATCGCCTGCAGGGTGTGGGTTCCCTGGTAGGCCAGATTCATTCCACAGCTGGCATCAACGTAGCGCACGTCCCCGATCTGCCCATCGGCGACCCGCTGCTGCAGTTCGAAGCGCCTGGGTTGAAAGTGCAGTTGGTGGTTGATGGCCACCTTGAGGGGATGGGATGCTACGAATTCACGAATCTGCCGGTAGTCTTCGGCTTGAATGGCCAGCGGTTTCTCGACGATAAGGGCGGCGACACCGGCCGCGTGGGCGGCCTCCATGACCTCGAGCCTCACCGTAGGTGGTGTGTTCACGTGCACCAGATCCGGCTTCTCTCCCGTGAACATCTCACGGTAGTCGGTGTATCGGCCCTCGACGCCGAAACGGTCGGCGAAGGCTGCCAGATGCTCGGGCGTACGCGCCGAGACAGCTGCCAGCGTGCCCCTGTCGATGTGCTCATACGCTTCGGCCAGACCACGTGATCGATTCGGTCCCACACCGATGATTGCACACTTCACGTCTTGATCTCCGGGTTTGACATTCGGTGACTGCATGTCGTGGATCTATAACCGGATACGATTGTCCGATTAAACCTATTCTGGAGTCTCGTTGATGAAAGTCACTCAGGCGTTGCTCGGCGAACACGCTGTCTTTACAACTCTATTCACCCACTTGGAAACGCGGATCCCACAGGCGGACAGCGGTGCCGAAGTGGTAGCACTGGGTGCGATGCTCCAATCCGCACTGGCCTCACACGCTCAGCTCGAGGACAAACTGCTGTTCGGTGCCCTCGAGGATGTCATGGATACACGGATGGGCCCCGTGGCGGTCATGCGGTTGGAACATGAGCAGATCGAGGGTGGCCTGGAAGCATTGATGACGCAGGACGACGTGACGGCCGCGACACGAACCCTGCTGCAGGTCATCGACACGGCTCGATCTCACTTTGCCAAGGAAGAGCAGATCCTGTTCCCCCTCTCTGCCCAACTGTTGGGTGACGAGGTGTTGGAGACTCTTGGAGAACGGTGGGCTTCTGCCCGACACGTCATTGAGTAATGATACTCCCGCCTGCGCGTGACACGTTCACCATCGGTAGAAGCGCGCTCCCCGTCGCGAGACCTGGGCCAGTTTCCACGCCGCCAGCCATTGCTGGCGGTCGTCCACGACCAGTTCCGGTGTCTCCGCACTGCGCACGAGCATCCCCGGCAACTGTGGACGCCCATTCGGCATGCGCGCGTCGTTCCACCGAAGATCCATACTCCAGCGAATGTGATCTGATCGATTCGGATCACTGCCGTGAGGTGTGCGACTGTGCAGCAGGATCATTCCTCCCCGCTCGACGGGCACAGTAACGGGCTCGACGTCGGGCAGTTCATCGGGTGCCACGGTGTAACTGCCACCATCCTCTCCGGATGGACGCACGTGTCGCCGCAGCGGCTCGTGATGACTGCCCGGCAGCACACGCAGTGTGCCATTGACCGCATCTGCGTCGACGAGCGGAATCCACGAGGTCACGATCAGCGTGTCATCTGCCTCGGGCAGCAGGACACCCAGATCCTGGTGCCACGCCGTCGAGCGAGCCCACTCGTTGCTCGACAGATTCCCCGCATAGTCACCGGTGGCGGGTAGTTTCGCACGGATGTGTTGGCAGGAATTGGCGTAGATCTCTTCGCCAACCAAGGACTGGACGATGTCGAGCAACCGTCGGTTGTGGAGAAAAGCGAAGATGGCCGGTCCGAGATTGGCGGGGAAGTTGATGCCTGCAGCGGCACTGGCATCCGCCTTGACGAGTGAGATGAGTCGCTGAGGGAAGGGCAGTGCAGCGTAGTCTCGATCAATCGCCCCTTCGTCGACCAGACGGTTCGCCGCCTCGTCGACGATCCGCTCCAACTCGGCCTGCACCGGATCGAGATCTGACGCGGTCAGTGCGTCTGGTACATGCAGATACCCTTCTGCATTGAAGAACTCGACCTGCTTTGCCGTCAATCCCGCCATGAGGGTCAATCGAAGCTCCTGAGCATCCAGGGTCAAGGGTGCCGTCCTTGCCGGGCCACGGACATTGGTGTATACGTCCTTGCCCGTGCCTCATCGCCCGCCACGAGACTCGACCTGAGCAACGCCACGTCTGCTGCCCCCATATCGCCGGATACGGACGGCACGGTACACGAGCGTGTCTCGGCGCTGGCGTATCTGAAGTTGCTGGCGCACTACATGCGGCCCCACAGGCGTCGTGTGGCGTTGTTGGCGTTGTTCATCTTCGGCTATATCGGCGTTCGACTCGCCTTTCCGCAGATCGCCCGCTTCTTCATCGACACGGCCCTTGACGACGGCCCCCTCGAAAGCCTCATGTGGGCCGCCGCTTTCTATCTGATCGTCGGCGTGGGTCGGCAGTTCTTCTTCCTCGGATCCAGCTATCTGGGTCAGGATGTGGGCTGGCGCACGACGAATCGCATGCGCGACGAGTTGGCGAAACATTGCCTGCATCTGGACATGGGTTTCCACAGTGCTCACACACCCGGTGAACTGGTCGAGCGAGTCGATGGCGACACGACGGCCCTGTCCAACTTCCTCTCTTCCTTTGCTGGCCGGGTGATTGGCGCATTTCTCCTGCTGCTCGGGGTGCTGGGTTTCGTATGGCGAGAAGACTGGCGCGTCGGCCTGGCTCTGTCCCTGTTCGCACTGGTGGCCTTCATGGTCATCAATCTGACCCGCAGCATGGCTGTTCCCATCTACGCCGCCGAACGCGAGGGATACTCGCGACTCTACGGATTCCTTGAGGAACGTCTCGCGGGCATCGAAGACATTCGTGTCAATGGTGCCGTCGGCTTCATTCTGGAGCGCTTCTTTCAGGTAAATCGCGATACCTATGGCCGCGTGATGAAGTCGGCACTCATGGGTGCCGTGTTGCGTTCCATTACGACCGTCCTGTTCACCTTCGGCCATGCCATGACCATGGGCATGGGATACTGGCTCTATCAGGAGGGCCAGTTCACCATCGGCACGGTCTATCTCGTCTTTGAGTACACGACGCTGCTGCGCTTTCCGCTGTACCAGATCAGCGAACAGATCAACGATCTGCAGAGGGCGACGGCGGGTTTCAAACGCATCGAGGCACTGCATCGAATCCAGTCTCGCGTCGTCGGCGGCGATTCCCACATTTCCGATGGCCCTCTCGACGTCGATTTCGATACCGTCGACTTCGATTACTTCGCCGGCAGCCCCGTCCTGCGAGACGTGAATTTCCGCCTCGAGGCGGGCCAAACCCTGGGCCTTCTGGGACGCACTGGCAGTGGCAAGACCACCCTCACACGACTGCTGTTTCGCTTCTACGATGTGCACGAGGGTAGCCAGATTCGCCTTGGAGGGCAGCGACTGCAGGATGCGTCACTCGAGAGTTTGCGGCAGCGTGTGGGTATGGTGACGCAGGATGTGCAGATCTTCAGGGCCACGGTGCGTGAAAATCTGTCGCTCTTCGATGAAGAGATCGACGATACGCGCATCCTGTCCGCCATCGACACACTGGCTCTCGGGGAGTGGTATCGTACGCTGTCGCAGGGCCTCGATACGCCGATCGCCGCCGGTTCGCTGTCTGCGGGTGAATCACAGTTGATAGCCTTCGCTCGCGTCTTTCTGAAAGATCCCGGTCTCGTCATCCTCGACGAACCGTCGTCGAGACTCGACCCGCTTACGGAACGACGAATCGACCGCGCCGTGAGCGGCCTGCTGCAGGGCCGCACGGCGATCATCATCGCCCACCACCTGGCCACGGTACAGCGTGTCGATGACATCCTGATCCTCGAAGAAGGACGCGTCCTCGAACACGGCAGGCGTGAACAACTCACGCAGGATCCTGCTTCACACTTTGCTCGGCTTCTGGGCGTCGGACTTGAGGACCACACGGCATGAGTGAAGCCGCCTCTCAGCAGCCCGCCTCCAGTCCGGCACGTGACACGGCCCCGGCCACCCGGCGTACAGCATGGCTTCTGCTGCGTTATCGTCCGTGGCTCTTCCTCGGCACCGTTCTGTTTCGCGGCATCGATGATCTGGTTCCCTTTCTCAATGGCCTGATCATGAAGGCCTTCTTCGATACCATCACGGGGGACGCTCCTGCGGGGTTTACCGCCTGGACCCTCGTCGCCTTCTACGTGATCATCGAACTCGGCGATCGCGGCGTGTTGTTTGTGGCGGCCATGATCGGCATGCGCTGGTGGTATACGGTGACGTCGCTACTGCGCAAGAACCTGCTCACTGCTGTTCTTGCGATTCGGAATCCACTGCATGTGGCCGGCGCCTCTGGTGAGACGACGAATCGATTCCGCGACGATGTGGATACGGTCGTCACCTACCTCGAGCAGTACATCCATCTTGGTGGCAATCTGATCTTCGCCGTTCTGGCCATCGTCTGGATGGCCAGGATCGACGTGATGGTCACCATCGTGACCGTCATCCCTGCCGTCGTCATCGTCACCATCGTCGATGCGGCCCGCAAACACATCGTCAGATACCGGACCGCCCAGAGGGTGGCCACGGAGGCATCGACGAATTTCGCCAATGAGATGTTCCAGTCGGTGCAGGCGCTGCAGGTGGCCAATTCGGAGGATCAGGCCGTCGGACACTACCGCCAGCTCAATGACGCGCGGCGCAAATCGACCCTCGTAGACAATCTCTTCAATCAGATGCTGTTCTCGGTGAATGTGAACATCAGTCATCTGGCCACGGGTGTAATCCTGATCATGGTGGCCCAGGCGATGAAGGACGGCACCTTCTCCGTCGGCGATTTTGTCCTCTTCTCGACCTATGTAGGCGAAGTCGCTCGCAGTGGTTCCCTCATCGGACGCGTTCTGGCACAACACCGTCGAGCAGAGGTCTCCCTCGGACGCATGATGAAGACCGCCGAGGTGAATACAACCGAACCCATCGTGGAATACGGTCGGGTGTATCTGCGAGACGATCCGCCACCGATCCCACCGCCCGAGCCCGCGTCGGCCCATCGTATCGAGCACCTCGACGTGCAGGGGCTGTCCTGCGTGTATCCGGACAGCACGAATGGTGTGTACGATGTAGACCTGCAGATTCCGCGCGGTTCCTTCACCGTCGTCACGGGCCGCATCGGGTCGGGGAAGACCACTCTGGTGCGAGCACTGGTCGGTGTCCTGCCCATGCAGACGGGACAGATTCTGTGGAATGGTGAGCCCGTTGAAGACCCCAGGCAGTTCTTCCTCCCGCCGCGGTGTGCCTACACGCCACAGGTTCCGCGTCTGTTCAGTGAGAGCTTGCGCGACAACATCCTGCTCGGTCAGCCAGAAACCGAACAGATGATCTCCGCCGCCGTTCGCATGGGGGCGCTGGAGGACGACATCCCGACTCTCGAACGCGGACTCGATACGATCGTGGGTCCGCGGGGCGTGAAGCTCTCTGGTGGACAGATTCAACGCGCCGCCGCGGCGCGGATGTTCGCACGGGAGGCAGAGCTCTATGTCTTCGACGATCTGTCCTCTGCCCTTGACGTGGAGACTGAGCGGATTCTGTGGGAGCGCTTGTTCGCAACGCGGCAGCAGACCTGTCTGGTCGTGTCGCATCGACGACCGGCACTGCAGCGGGCGGATCAGATCATTCTCCTGCACGAAGGACGGGTTAGCGCCGTGGGCACATTGAAGGATCTGCTGGCAACCTGCACCGAGATGAGGAGTTTGTGGGACGGCGAGGACCACTGATCCGTCGGAAACGGCTTGCGAAAGCCTCAGCTTCAATCGTAGGCTGACAGACATGGATGCCACCTCAACTGCCCCAAAACCCGCCATGGCGCGCTCGAAGCGCGGGCCCGCAACATCGCTACATCTGCGCAGAAGATCTGTGGCGGCCCGTCCGTGAACCGGCTGGCCTCGACATCGTGGAACCGGGACCAACCATGGATCCGCTGTACGATCTGCCCTTCGAGCACGGTCTGCGTGACCAAGGCAACACGGAACAGCCTGACGTGATCGGTGTCGGCGTCCTTCCCGGGTATCAGCGCGACGAAATCGGCGCCGCCTTCGTTAGCACTTGTTCTCGGGCGATACTTGATGCAGGCCGAGTCCCCTACTACTCGACCGACCTTTCGAACCTTCGGTCTCAGTCGGTCGCGATCCGCTGCGGCTTCGTCCCTGCCTGGACCGAGGCGTACGTGTATGTGCCACGGTCCGAGCGGGTAGCGGGTGACTACCTGGGATTGAAGCGCAGTCGCTCGACTTGAAACCGTCGACTTGGGGCGCTGCTCCGAATCTGGACAGCTCCTCACCCCGTCCAACTATGGCTCGGGCACCGGCTGTCCCTTACCATTTTCACGTCCAACTACAATTCACCTCCGGCCACCTTCAAAGAGGTGTTCAATCATCACCTCGCCTGTTTTGGCGAAGGCGATCTCGATGGCATCGTCTCTGACTATACCGAGGACTCCATCATCTTCACGCCGAATGGCAACATGAAGGGCCTCGACCAGATCCGCGGACTCTTCACCGCCTTCCTCGAGGAATTCGGCAAGGAGGGTGTCACCTTTGAGATGACCTGTACGTCCGTGGAGGGTGAGTATGCCTTCATGACGTGGACGGCAGAGACGCCCGACAATTCGTGTGAGATGGTACCGATACTTTCGTCGTTCAAGACGGCAAGATCGTGGCTCAGTCGTATGCCGGGAAGGTGACGCCAAAAGGCTGAGCGGTCAGCTTCTGATTCAACGGACACGCACCCCCGCCTGAAACACGGCAACCACACGGCTAACGGCTCCGATGTCACGCGTAGGATCTCCGTCGAAGGCGACCAGATCGGCCACCTTGCCCACCTCGATCGTTCCCAGATCGTCGGCAAGGCCGATCGCCTCGGCAGAGATCCGCGTCGCCGATTCCAGCGCCTCGCCGGGAGTGAATCCCACCTCGAGGAGCAGCTCGAGATCGTAGTCGAGGTGTCCGAAAGCCAGATCGTTGACACCTGAGTCCGTGCCGGGCACGATCCGCTCCTTCATACAGTAGTCGAGCATCCGACGCATGACGTCGAGACGTTTCTCGGCACGTTTCTCGAGGGACTGCAGCGTCGCCAGGTCATCGACCTGCGCCAGGCCCTGCTCACGCTGTCGTCGCAGTTGAGTCACCTGCGGCCAACGACACCAGGCCTGCAGGGTGGGACTGATCCAGATGCCGCACTCAGCCATCATCTGAGCCAGCTCGGGGTCGAACTTCAGTTCGCCGTCCGGTTCCAGGAATTCTGCGTGCTCCATCAGATCGATGCCCGCCTTCACAGCATTGACCATCGATTCGCTCGCCCGGCAATGGGCGGCCGTCACCCGATGTAAATGATGCGCCTCGTGGACGGCAGCATGAAGTTCTGCCTCTGAGTACGACGCACGGCCGGGAATCGTCCCTTCCGTACCCCCGCCGCTGGCCATGATCTTGATGTAGTCAGCACCTTCATGCACGAGGCGCCGAACGCTGCGGCGAATCTCGTCCTCGCCGTCGGCGACCTCATTGCACATGTGAAAGTGGCCACCGGTACATGTGATGGGACGACCCGAGACTTGCATGCGGGGGCCGGGGATATAGCCACGATTCAGACCGTCCTTCAGTGTGAATCCGACTCGATTCCGCGCACCGTGCTCACGGATCGTCGTGATTCCCGCCTGCAGATGGCGGTGCAAATTCAGCGCCCCCGTAAGGACCATCATCTCGTCCGTCTCCGAGAACATCTCCGAATAGAGACGACCGTCTCCCGCGAGACTCAAATGGGTATGACCGTCGATGAGACCCGGAGCCAGACAGGCGTCGCCCAGGTCGATGGTCTGTGTGTCGGGCGATGCCTTGGCGGTGATGGCCGCTGTCGTATCGACGGCGGTGATCCGCCCCTCGTCGATCAGCACGGCAGCGTCAGAGCGCGGGGCAGAGCCACATCCATCGGCCAGAAGACCGGCGCGAACGATACACTGCGAAGCGGCGGCATCCAGCGAGATCGACATGGTCGTCTCCTTCAATTACCGAGGATGGGTTGACCATAGCCGGACGGGTCGTGTGACGCCCCGCCTGTTGACCACAGTCTGTGGTGGTGCACAGCCAGTGAATCGGCTTCGATGTGTCGTCGCACCAGATCCGCCCAACCCTGACGCGCCGCGAGATTGATGGTCACGCCCAGACCATTGGTACCGTCCGCCTTGTCCGGAATCTGCTGCAGATAGTAGTCCACCACATCCTTGTGCTTGTTCCGCGCGGCGATGATCACCGCCGGATAGGAGTTGTGGGGATGGGAATAGACCACAGCACCACGGTCTACCAGCAACTTCGTCACCTCGAGCTGACCATTCTTCGCCGCACAGTGAAGGACGGAAAATTCGTCCCAGGCATCCGTATTGGGATTGGGCACGTGTATGAGCCACGGGGCTTGGTCCAGTTGCTGTGAGACGGCTTCCACATTGCCATCTGCAATGGCGGCGAACAGTTGAGTCACATCCATGGAAGTCTCCAAGTTCTTACAACTCGGTTATTCGATAGAATCGAGAATCGGTGCCAGCACCTGCTGTTGTAGACGCCAGGCGTCGGTCATGGTCTCGTAGGGTTGAGTCTGGCCGTCAAAATTGACGGGGTTCATCGCAATGGTCAGACGCTAAGAAGGAAAACAGATCGCGTAGTTTCCTCCGGCACCCCACGAAGTAAACGCCTCGGTGGGCAGGTCGGGCCAAAGTTGGCTGAATTCGTTGGCCCAGAAGCCGTGACCATAACGCCACATCAGTTCGTCGCAGTGCTCGCGGATGAACCGATTCGCACACACCGATTGCTGCAGCCAGTCCTTCGGCACGACCTGCTCTGTGCCCCACCGCCCGCCATTGCACCAGAGCCATCCCATTCGCGCATGATCTCGCAGCGTCGTGGCGATGCTGGTCCCCCATCCAAAGACTTCCACCCGTGCATCAGGCGCCGTGGGTTGCGATCCGGCACTGTACGACCAGGTAGCGCCGATCCGGTCGGCGATCTTCTCTTTGAATAGCCCACCGATTTTCGCCGAGCCCTCAGGATCTTCGACATCGTATCGGCCGTAGGTCCGTTCGATACAGTGCGTCAGCAGGCACATTCCCGTCGTCTGATAGTTGAAGACCTTACCTGGCTCTTCGCCGGGTTTGAGATACCCCGACACATTGCAGATCAGATGGCGTAAGGTGGCGCCTTGGTTTGTGTCGAAGGCATACCGGGCCTCCTTGGGACCACGCCCCGGGGGCACATCCATCATCTCTGGAAAGTGTTCTACCGCCCCCTCGTCGGCGCCGCCGATTCGGCCTTCGGCAACAGCGATCCCCAGCATGTTCGACAAGACGGATTTCATCGCCGAAGCGGTATGGATGGGGTCATCCGCCGCCAGATCCCGGAGCCACTCCACCACCAGATAACCATCGCGAACGATGGCCACACGATAGGGTTTGTCGGGCACGAGGGTGTCGAGCCGTTGCCGGGCAACGACCAGCTTGGCCGGGTTCATACCGACCTGCTCGGGAGCGGCCATCTCCCACGCGTGTGCTGGAAAGGTGATGTTCATGCAGCAGAGATACGACGCCAGCGTGGACCCATCAACTGCATCTGCGGGCTGCGGCTTGCGCCGCCGCCAGAACGTTGACTGTTTCGTGGGGCGCTGCCTGCATCGAGGCGCGACTCTGACAATAGACACTGGACCGTTTTCACCACGACCGTATCCAGGATCCATTGAGATGAAGATCAAGGCACTGGCATCGCAATTGCGCACAACCGACCTGCCCCGGGCCATCGCCTTCTACACCGAAACCCTCGGGTTCGATCTCGCCTTTACCTTTGGCGACTTCTATGCCGGCATTGGCGTGGGCGACCATCTGGTTCACCTCAAGCTCGTGGATGATGCAGACCCGAGCATCGACTTCGTCCGGGGAGAGCATCTCCATCTCCACATCACGGTTGAGGGAATCGACGCGACCTTCGAGAGACTGGCAGCAGCAGATGTGAAGGTGGTAGAGCCCGTCGCTGATCGGGAATGGGGGATGCGGGAATTCATCATCGAAGATCCCGATGCCCATACGATTCATTTTGCCCAGAACGCCAGTTCGTAAACCGCCCACGGATTTGACGATCAATGCATGATATCGCCATAGATCTGCTGATCCTGCTCGGTGGCATTTGGCTCGTCGCCATCACCTTGCGTCCCCTCGGCCTCCCTACGGTGATGGGTGAACTCATCGTGGGCGTCGTTGTGGGCCCCGCTGTTCTGGGGCTGATCCAACCCAATGACTCCATTCAGCTGCTGGCGGAGATCGGCATCTTCTTCTTGATGTTCCACGCCGGTGTCGAGACCCAGCCCAACGAATTCTGGGATGCCTTGAAGCGATCCATGGGGGTCGCCATCGTCGGGGCCATCGTTCCCTTCAGTGTGAGTTTCGGCCTTGCTCTGATGATAGGCCTTGATATTGTGGGCGCCACCTTCGTCGGCCTGACGATGACGGCGACAGCCGTCGTGATCACCCTCAAGAGCCTGAAGGATCTTGATCTGGCCAATACGCGTATGGCTCGGATCATCATCGCCAGTTGTGTCATCGATGACTTGCTCACGCTCGTTTTCTTCGGTCTTCTCGTCGGTGTCCTCACAGGCGGCGAATTCGAACCCATCAACATTGCCATCACCCTCGGCAAGGTCGTCGGTTTCTTTGCCGTCTCCATGCTGTTGGCTCTGTTCGTGTATCCGCGTCTCAGCCTCCCCTTTCGCTCCGAGGGTGGCAAGGGATTCACCTTCGTCTTGTGCACCGCCTTTGCTGCCGGTCTCTTCGCCGAGGCCATTGGCCTTCACATGATTCTCGGCGCCTATCTGGCGGGCCTGTTTTTCGAGGAGAAGGTTGCCCATCCAAACCTGGTGAAGATTGTCACCGACCGCGCCTACGGCATCGCCTATTCGTTTCTGGGTCCCATCTTCTTCATCTCTCTCGGATTCTCGATCACCTTCGATATCACGGCGACGCAGGTCGGTCTCGTCGTGCTGCTGACGACGTTCGTCATCGTCGGTCAGATCGCCAGTGCGGGCAGCATGGCCCTGCGTATGGGATTGCCCAAATGGGAAGCCTTGACCGTTGGTGTGGGAATGTGTGGCCGGGCAGAGATGGCCTTCATCCTTGCTTCGTTGGCTCTGAGCCAGGGCGCCTTCGATGAGACCGTTTTCACGATGCTGATCATGACCACCTTCCTGCTCAATCTGTTTACGCCGTTGGCCTTGAAGGGCTGCGCGATCCTGCTGCAGGGCCGTGCTGCACGACAGGAGGGCGCAACACGAGGCGTGGTGCAGATCGACAAGTTCAGTGGCCCCATCGTGGAGGAGCGTTTCGAGGGTCAGCTTCCGCGTCACCTGCCCGATGTGGAGGGAGGCGTCGTCATCTATGGCTACGGCCCTGAGGTGGACTACCTCATGAGAGAGTTGGAGGACCACGAGCTGCCGTGGGTCGTGATCGAAGAGGATGAAGCCGTCGCTCGCCGGCTGCAAGCACACGGCCAGCACGTTGTGCACGCGGCATTGGCCGATGAGGATCTCGATCTACGCCAACTGAATGGGGCGCGTGCCCTCGTCGCCAATGGGCCCGATGATGGCAACGCCCTGTTCGCTCTGGGTGCGCGTGAACAGGGATTCGCCGGACCCATCGTGGCTATGGTTGCCCAGCCCTCGCGACGCGAACCGATGATGCTTGCCGGTGCGACGGCTGCCTTTACACCAAATCACGTCCTGGCGGCGGTGATCGCTGTTCGCGCCAGTGCCCGTATCGGTCCGCGAGTGGCTGGCATTCAACCCCTGCACCAGCTGCTGGAAGTCGCCGAGATTCGCGTCCATGAAGGCAGTCCGCTGGCCCATAGCTCTCTGGCCAAAACGAAGTTGCGGACGGTGACGGGCGCTCACATTGTGGGACAGTGGCGCGACGATGCCCTGCGCTCTCCTCCTGGCCCTCAAGATGAGTTGGAGCCCGGGATGCTGCTGGTCGCCGCCGGTTCGCCGGAGAGTATTCGTCGACTCAATGACATCGTACGCCCCATTACGCAGCAGGGGCCGCTCGTACTGGTGGGCTCTGGCGATGTGGCCAACAAGCTGGCCGAGATCTTCGGCGCTGCCGAGGAGGAGACCTGCATCATCGGGCCCGAGGAAGATCCAAATGTCGACATCGTCGCCGATGTACTCGATCCGGCGGCTCTCGATTCGACGCCCGCCAAGACGGCGAGAGCGGTGATCCTCGCTTTCGAGTCGGATAGCACAACATTGTTGGCCACGACGGTCATGCGCGCCTACGCACCCGATATACCGATCATCGCCAGTGTATCTCTGGTTGAGAATGTGAGTCGCATTCAGCAAGCGGGAGCCGATTTCGCCATGTCCGTCAGTCAGGTAGCCGGTCAGATTCTAGCTCACCACGTGTTGGGAGAGACCGTATCCCATCAGCCGCGGATCAAACTGCTCAAGATCCCACCCGGAGGTCTGGAGGGCAGCAGCCCCGTCGAGGCCCAGATCCGCGAACGTACGGGTTGCTCCGTCGTGGCTGTTGAGCGGGCGGGTGAGATCGTGATGGATATTGCACCGACCTTCACACTCTCCAATGAGGACGCCATGTATCTGTGCGGCACGGCAGATGCCTTCAACCGCCTGTTTGACCAGTATCCGGGACTGAGAAATTGAGCCTGACATCAGAGCCGATGCTCTACGAGATGCACATGCATACGCCCATGTGTCATCATGCCAGCGGTGAACCCGAAGACTATGCGCAGATCGCCCAACAGCGAGGCCTGAAGGGGATCGTCGTCACCTGTCACAACCCGACCAATGACGGATGGTCCCCGACAGTGCGCATGAGTGTCGATGAGTTTGGCGAGTATGTAGAGATCGTGGAGCAGGCACGCCGGACCTATGAGGGCAAGGTGGACGTACGCCTGGGTCTGGAGAGTGACTATGTGCCCGGCATGGAACCCTGGCTGGAGGAGTTGCATGGCATGGCTCCCCTACACCACGTGCTGGGATCGGTGCACCCTCACTTGCCTCAGTACAAAGAGCGTTACCACCATGGAGACATCGAGGCCTTTCAACGCACCTACTTCGAACACCTGGCGCTGGCCGCAGAAAGTGGACTGTTCGACACCATCGGCCACCCCGACCTGATAAAGAACATCGAGCCGGAAGCGTATGATTTATCTCGTCTGATGGGCACGATCTGCGAAACCCTCGACCGCATCGCCGCGACGGGGACAGCGATGGAACTGAATACGTCAGGTTTGAACAAGGTGGTCCCCGAGATGAACCCCGGTCCCGAGATGCTGCGCCAGATGCGCGAGCGTGAGATCCCTGTGGTCATCGGCGCCGATGCACACCAACCAGAACGCGTGGCCGGCGACTTTGATCAGGGCCTGGAGCAACTGCGTGAAGCGGGGTACTCGATGGTGAGCAATTTTCTCGACCGACAGCGCATCGACCTGCCCATCGATGCAGCCCAAGCCTCACTCGAGAGCCAGCAGGTCTAAGCCAGGACCATCTGCACACGCTGCACGTGATCGTAGCCGGGTGGGGCCTTCACGGGCTGGCAGATCGTATCTGTCTCGATCGACGCAGGACCACAGGTGAAGCGATACCGCCCGGGCTCAGGCAGAACGAACCAACTCGTCCCCGCCTCGTCGGCCTGCACGCCAAAGGGAGACAGCCCTTGTCCGTCGAGGGCTCTCACGAACACCTGGGCGCCAGAGGCCGGCGACCCATGGCGGACCACTTCGACGATCACCTCTGGTGCACGCACCCCATTCAGGGGCCCTACGTCGCGACCGGTCCATTGGCGAAATACGTTCCGCGACCAGTCCCGGGTGGCTGTCGGACTTGAGACAGGCTTCGTCGGGTCACACCAGTTCAGCAGCAACGCCGCCTTGCCCCAGGCCTGCTGCGTTCCTTCGCCAAAGGGGTCGATGCGAGCATCGGCGCCACTTTGTGACGGCCAGTGGACGTCGATCTCCATCGCTCCGCTCAGCATCCCGGGGACGTGTCGCGCAAACACGCTGTAGTCCATATCCGCCAGGTGGAAGGTCTGCAGGCCGTGCACGTTGAGGTCGACAATCTGCGGCAGAAACTCGGCCCAACCCTCCATCAAGGGCGGCTGCTCGTCGTGGCCCCACTCGGCGCCATCGAAGATTCCCGCCTCCCCTACGCGAATCGGTTTGACAGGTAGCTCTGATTTGATCGTTTCGACGACCTCTTTGATGGTTTCCAGACCGCTGAAGAGCCGATAGCAGTCGATTAAGGAGATCAACTCGTCATCCGCTTTGTGTGGTTCGAACGAGACTTCGGCGATACGGGTTTGGTCTAGCTGCTTGACCTTCCTCAGCAAGGGCACGCAGAACTCGGGCTCACGGGCATCCGTCACGTCCCAGAACAGGATGGATGGATGATTCCGAGAGCGCCTGATCCAGTTGTCGGCTACTGCGAGATGTGTCTCCATGATCAGGGCAGCCTCAGCGTCCGTCGTTTCACCACGCGGCACCTGGCCCGTTCCAACACAGAAGTTGGCCCCCACGACGAAGATTCCCATCTCGTCCGCTACATCGTAGAGAACCTGCGGTGGATCATAGCGGTGGTGTTCGATAATGCTGACGTTGGCGTCGGCGAGATCCTGGAATTTCCGCGTCAACCATTGACGCTCGTAGACGTAGGGCAGTGTGTGATCTCCCCACGGAATCAACTTGTGCCCGTTGAGCAGCAATTGGTCACCGTCGGCCCAGATCTCACGGAAACCGAAGCGCGTTGTAGACTGTACGTCGCCGAGGGATGCCCGCAGGAAATAGAGAACGGGTTCACCGTAGGGTGGCCTCCCCCACAGGACCGGATTCTCCCAGCCGGCCTCCACGACGAGTTCCTGTACTGAATGGGGAGGAACATCGACATCACACGGCGCCATCGACAACGTGGTGGTCCCACCACGATCCACCTCGCACCGCAGAACCTCCTGTAGCGCCTGATCCGTTTCGTTGATCACTCGTGCTTCGACCCGAAGAGTCTGCTCACGAACGGAGGTGATCACGTGGACATCCTCGATACGGATCGGCGATCGGCGGGATAGCCATACATCGGACTCGATGCCCACCGTCGGCGGACTCGTGTACCAGAACAGCGTGTCGAGGGCTTGCTGTGTCGGCTCGCCGACCTCCTCGAAATCGCCGTGTACGTAGCGACCGGTACAGTTGTGGGTATAGATCAGCAGCTCATGGGATTGGCCGGGCTGTAGTAGGGCGCCCAGATCGACGCGCCAGGGCAGACGCATGTGGTAGTGGTCGGCCACGATCTGCCCATCGAGATAGACACGTCCGGAGTGGCGGACCCGCTCGAGATCGAGCCCGAGTCCCTGCGGATCCCAACCGTCGGGGATCTGCAGCGTTGTTCGATACCAACCTGACTCCGGCGGGTCTTCTTCGAATTCGCGGGATCGGTGGGGTACGCGGATGGGTTGCCACCCGGTTTCCGGCGGCTCCCCGTCGTTTGCCCTCGCAAACTCCCAGACGCCATTAAGCAACAGGCGATCGGTATCTGTTGCGTCTGCCATCGTGCAGTCTCCAATGTTGTGCCCATGAAAGCCCTGAAAGGATAACAAGTGCACTCGCGAGCAACACTTCTGCACGATCTTCGCCGGTTGGGCGTTGTGGCCACGGATACACTGTTCGTTCACTCCTCTTTCCGAAGTCTGGGTCAAGTGGAAGGAGGTGCAGCTGCCGTGATCGGGGCCCTAGGCGATGCCGTCGGCCCCCAAGGCGACGTTCTGATGCCATCCTTCAACCTGATCGGCTCAAAACAGGAGCGCGCCGCCCGCTGGGACGTCAAGCAGACACCATCGTCGGTCGGCTGGCTGACCGAGGCCTTTCGCCAGATGCCGGAAACGACCCGTTCAGACCACTATTCCCACTCAGTCGCCGCGCAGGGCCCTCGCGCCAGAGACATCGTATCGAACCATCTGTCTGACAAAGGAATGGCCTCGCCGTGGGACCTCAAGCCCTGGGGCAAGACCTACGGCGCTGAGTCTCCCATGGTATTGGCGCTGGATCTGGGTGTGAAGATTCTGATGGTGGGCGTCGACTACGAGTCGTCCACCTATGTCCATCTCGCAGAGGTGATGTGGTGGAATTCGAGACTCGCCCTCGATCCGGGATCTGAGTTCCGGGGCCTGGACCGGGTCGAGATGGGTCGCATGTGGGATGAGAAGGGCCACCTCTCGTCCGGAGTTGTGGGCAGCGCCACGTGTCGGTTGTTCGTGGCCCGGGACTATGTCGACAAATTGTGTGATTGGGCGCAACGATTGTGAGAGAAAACACCGTTCAGAGGTAGGCGTAACTGTAATATTTTCAACAAGACCCGTGCGATCGCTGGGACGCCCCATTGACCATCGTCACTGCGAACCCCTTCGTAGCAGAAATGGGGCTCCCCTGCGATCTGATCTCGTTAGGTTCCTGGTAGAATCGTCGTCCAAACTCGATCAAGACTGCCTTAGAGAAATAGGCACATGCGCACGACCATTTCGCGTCTCTCTTTGTGGTTGATGGTCAGCTCCATGGCACTGGCCCGTCGTCGCTGCTGACGCTGTGTTCATCGGCACATCCGATGCCCTGAATCTGATGGCCTTCGACGCGGCAACGGGGGACATTCGCTGGCAGTTTTTCACAGGGGGATGGACGTGGGCGCAGCCGATGATCGATGACAATACGGTCTACATCGGCGCCATCTCTGCCTTTCCGTATTACTTCGAGGGTGTCGACCTTGAGCGAGGTTTCTTCGCCGTCGACGCCACGACGGGGCAGCAGAAATGGTGTGTCGACCTACCTGCAGTCAAGGGGTATGTCACAGGGGGCGCCTTTGCGACATCTGCCGTAGCACGAGGTGTTGTCTACGTGGCCAGTCTCGATGGCACGATTCACGCCATCAGGCAATAGTTCGAATCAGCCCCGCGCGCTGGCCAGTTCGAGTGTGTATTGGCTGAGGTGATAGACGATCTCTGCAGTGCAGTCGCAATTCAGTTGGGGTGACAATTGTGGCCGCGACCAACTGCCGTCCTCGCACTGCTCCTTGAGCAGTTCTGCAGCGACCTTGTGGACAACGTCGCGATACACGGCATCACCCGTCAGGCGATAGAGTGTAGCAGCGGCCCACCCCGTCTTGCAGCAGCCGATGCCATCAAAGACCATGTCCCCACATGCATCGTGTCGCGCAAAGTAGGCACGTGCCCCCTCGAGAAATCGAGATTCGTGGGAGACGGTATAGAGTCGGGCGAGAAACACCGACGCCATTCCCCAATAGACGTACACCTGCCCGGGTTTAGCGGGGTCTATTCGGGCCAGCGTCTCGGGAATGCCAAGTTCACCTTCGAGAGTCTCTCCGCGGCCATCGATGTAGAGATGAAAGGGTGCGTCGGCCGGGCCTTGTTGCTCGAGAATGCGCATTAGGCAGTCCCCTGCTCCGGCAGCCTCATTCATTGCATCCCAGGCAAGAAAGGCATTCCCACAGCCGGCGACGGTAACGATGTCTTGACGATTGTCCTCGTATTGGCCTGGAATCCCCGTAAGGTAGCCGCCGGTGGCTTCGACGAAACGCCCTCGCAGACCGTCGAGTCCATGACGACCCATGTCTGGCCGGCCCAGAAGTCGCGCCGCCGCGATGGGCCACGTGTTGGTGTAGGTGTCCGAGATCTGTCCGTAGAGTGGATCCGAACTCTTGTCTGCTGATGTGCGGAAGTCCCCATCCGGCGTCAGGAAACAGTCGTTTATCGTGGTGAGCATCGCCTCGCCCTGGCGCATTCGTCCGAGAGTCGCCAGGGCCAGGGGCCACTTGTAGTACGATGCGAGATCGTGCAGCGACGCTGGAAGACGCGAGCCACCGTTGAGGGCCGCCTCAAGCCACGCTACACCCTTCCCTGCTGCGCGCACCCAGGCTTGTGCTGGCGCATCGAAGGGAAGTGGGTTCGCGATCATGAGATCAGAACGTGTAGGTCAGAGCCACGCCAGGGGCGAGGGACCGTCCGTTGCGTGCACTCATCTGCAGGCCCAGTTGCCTGCCGTATTTGTGCCGCACTCGGTCGCGCTTGTCCTCGATCACGCGAATTCCCTTGTAGAAATCGTAGATCATGCTGTAAGCGATGGTCGCCGCGCCAGCGATGATCAACGGCCCTCCCGGCATGAAATCTCCCTTTCGATCGATTTCGCGAAGCCGGAACTGTGTCGCCCCATCCTCGATCTCGACGGGAATCTTCTCATAACGTCGCTCCCGCTTCCTGTTCCCTTCGTTCAGGATCAGCACGTCAAAGTCGGACTTGGGGAAATCGTTGTCATCCGAATCCGACATGACGGCGCCGGCGACGATCGCCGCAACCCCGATCAGACTCCGACGCCAGAGACGCCGTGCGGTCTTCGGCTCACCCGCATAGTAGTGCATGATCCCAGGAACCGGGACAATGCGCAGCGCGAGGCCCACAGAGAGTCGGCGATTCATGTCGCGATACTCCTCGAAGGTCATCCCCTCAGGGATCGGTGTGAGGGGCGCTTCGTTGAGCGACTCTCCCCACATCTGGGCGCGCACCGTCGTGGGCGCAGCGAAGCAGGTTGCCATCATCGCAATCAGCAGAACGCAACGTGTCATGAGGTTCATCCTCTCGAAGGTGCGCGTCGCGAGGGCACGACGATCACTGATGCTCCTGGCGGGCAAAGATAGGTCAACTGACCGGCGGCGGCACGTGAGCCCCGTTCCTGGCCTGTGAACGTGCCCGCTGGCATGAGTTGGACGATCGATCTACCATCTGCTAGCCAACGAAACACTGCGCAGTGAGAGACGCACATGCTGAAGACAGCCGTCGTCGGAGTCCGAGGGGTCGGGGGCGTACACTTTCGAGCCCTGGCGAGCCACCCACGCAGTGAACTGGTCGCTGTTGCCGACCTTGATACGGTCGCCGCCCGTCGACTCGTCGACGAACAGGATCATGGTTCCGCGCCCACCGTCTTCGCCAGTCTCGACGAGATGCTCGACGGTTCACCTCGGCTGGAGGCCGTCATCATCGCCACGCCCCATCATCTGCATGCCCCCATGTCGCTGGCTGCTCTCGAGGCAGGTTTGCATGTCTATGTGGAGAAACCGATCGCCATCCGCATTAGCGATGCCGACAGGATGGTGGAGGCTGCCTTGCAGAGGCAGCGGGTGCTGGCCGTAGGCCATCAGTATCGCACGTACCCAGGCAATGCGCGGCTCAAGCAACTCATCGAGGCCGATGAAATCGGTTCCGTGCAGCGGATCGTGTGGCAGTGGTTGGATACTCGGCCCGAGTCTTACTACGACCGTGATCCCTGGCGCAGTTCGTGGGCCCACGCCGGGGGCGGCGTTCTGCTGAATCAGGCGAGTCACGACATCGATCTGCTCTGCTGGCTCTTCGGCCCGCCCGCAGAGGTGTCGGCGACGTTGATGAACCGGGGCCACCGCCACGAGGTGGAGGACACGGCCCTGGCGACGGTGCGATTCACATCTGGCGCCCTGGCGAGCCTGCAGTTCAGCACGTGGGATCGATGCCTCAACTACCGACAGATCGCCGGCGATATAGGCAGTATCGTCTGGCAGGACGAACGCGATGCGAACGTGCTCGACAGGCCGGAAGTGTTCAGGCTTGGTCGATATCCGAGCAGCCTCACCGAGATCATCACTGACGCCAATGCAGCGGTGACGGGACGTCCTGTGCCGGTGTGGGAAGACGTCCAGTGTGAGCAGAGTCCTCAGACAAGTCTGCTGGACAGCTTCATCGATGCGGCCCTCGACGGCGGCGAACCGATCACGACCGGCCACAGTGCGCGTGTGACGACGGAGTTGATCTGCGCCATCATTCTGGCAGGTGTTCAACGTGAGGTTGTTTCTCTGCCCCTGGATCGTGATGCCTTCGATGAAGTATTCGACAATCTGAGCCACGGAAAGAAGACGGTGTGACCGAGGAGACCTTTTTCCCGGCAGCGGGTGATGGGTGGATACGTCGATCGGCGGCAGATGCTGGCATGGATGCCGACGACCTGCAACGGGCCATCGACTTCGCCGTAGACCCCGCACACGAGGGCTTTGGGCGAGACCTGCAAGCCGAATGGGACGCGAGCAATGGTGGCAAGCAGTATGACGATGGCATCACCTACGGCCCCTACCAAGAGCGCGGCGAAGCAACGGGCCTCATCCTCCGCCGTGGTTATCTGATCGCCGAATGGGGAGCACCAGAACGCGTCGACATGACCTTCAGCGTATCGAAGAGTTTTCTGTCGACCGTAGCAGGGCTGGCCTGGGACCGCAGCCTGATCGGCGACATCGACGAGCCCATCTGTGAAACCGTCCACGATGGCGGATATGTATCAGCGCACAATCGGCAGATCACGTGGAATCACGCTCTGCGACAGACCAGCGAGTGGGACGGCTCCCTATGGGACAAACACTATTCGGCATCCAATCCCGACGATGAACTGCTAGAACCGATCACACCAGGCACGCGATATGAGTACAACGATGTCCGCGTGAATCGGTTGTCATTGTCTCTGCTGCGGTTGTGGAAGCGCCCTCTTCCGGACGTACTGCGCGAATTCGTCATGGACCCCATCGGTGCGTCGTACACGTGGCAATGGCATGGGTATGAGAATTCGTGGGTCGATGTGAAGGGCCAGCGTATGCACTCGGTCAGCGGTGGTGGTCACTGGGGCGGTGGCATGTGGATCAGTGCCTACGATCAAGCGCGGTTTGGACTTCTGTCACTTCGACGTGGCCGCTGGGGGCAGCGCCAGATTCTCTCCGACGAGTGGATTTCAATGGCCACCACACCTACTGGCCTGGGCTCAGATTTCGGCTTCATGAACTGGACCTTGAATACGAACCGTGTCGTGCCCAGTGCGCCGGCCAATTCGTTCTTCCACTCGGGCGCGGGAACCAACCGAATCTATGGAGATCCTGAAAACGAGCTGGTCGTGGTATCTCGCTGGTTGTCCGGCGACCACTATGACGGCTTCATCTCGCGCGTGTTGGCATCCGTGCGCTGATCTATACGAAAGAGGGGCCGGACGACCTGCGTCCGACCCCCATTTCTATCTTCCCTCCGGCGATCGGTGGGAAGGATTCCTTCAGCGCAATTCGTCGATCTGCGCTTTGATCTCTGCCCAGCTTCGATCTGCCACGAGCGTAGCTCGCGGCTCGAAGTTCAGGTGAGTGACGCTGGTCTGGAAGGCATGACGAACCTGGGCGTTGTCGAAGACGGCGACGCCGATCTGTCCCCGGTCTCCCGAGGGGCGCTTCACGATAATCCCCGGTATCTCGTCGCCGGCCTCGAAGGTGTCGACGAAGGGGACCTTGTCTTCATCACGAATCCAGGACGGCCCATCTGCCCCCTGCGGCCCCATGAAAGCGGGGCCGTCACCGGCCTCGTTGACGTTGTTCAACGTAGCTACCGTCGTCTCGCGGATCAGAGTGGCGACCGGCACCTGAGGCATCCTCCGACCACACCGCGTGTCATCGAGCCATTGGTCATCGATGTATCCGATGGAACCGGAACGGACCGACTTCCAATGCCAGATGTCGCCCCGCTCGCCGGGGTCATCGTGTATCTGTTGCCGTAAGGCTTTGGAGCCTCGCCCGTATGGCAGGTGACCATGCAGCCCGCGTCACCAAAGCCATTGATCGACCCGCCGATGTCCCAGATAAAAGCGAACTTGTCCTCATGGAATTCGATTTCGTCGTGGTCGCTGCCGTCGTTCAGGTGCATCCGCGTTCCATCTTCCTGTTTCTGCCATGGGAATCGCCGCAAGCTGTGCGTCGGATCGTCCTACTGCACGAGAAAATAGATGTCACTGGACGTGTAGACGGACTTAATCGTGACCTGATGCATCCCGGCATTGGCGCCGACGGCGGTGGACACGGAGACCTCGGGCACTTCGGCCCACAGACCTTCTGCGACGCCGTCGACCGTGGGGCCCACATTGACAGATTTGGCCATCAGCTGTGAGAGTTGCGTGGGCCCGGCACCTGCTGCCGTCCACATGGCAATGGCCGTGATCAGAATGACCGATACACCGATCCACTTCGATTTACCCTTCATACTTCCCTCCCCATTTCTGGTGCTAAGGTGTTCCACCGATCCTGGTGGTCCACACCGATACGCAAACCATGGGCCAATGACGCATGAGTCGGGAAGTCAGTGTGCAGATACCATGGGTCGCGGAGGGAACGAGGTGCCGGTGTCACGAACGGGACGGGTATGTCCCTGCTGAACACCAACTGAGCCCACGATAGAGGATGAGTTGTCTCAGATTCCGAATGTGAACGCCCAGAGGTCGGCGTCCGTCAGTTCCATGCGGGCAATGAGGCGCTCAGACGTCTCGGGCAACCGAGGTGAGCCGTTCCAGCTGACGACCCGATTCAGATGGTCACCGCTGATCGCATCACAATCATCGACACCATAACCGGGGATGGGCTGGTATTTGGCGTCGAGCAGCGCCGCACGCAACCTGCCGCCGGTGCCTGTGTGTGCATTGATGAACAACCCCGCAGGTTCGTCTGCCGTCACGGGTCCTGATAGCAGATCCACCTGCTCTTGCAGACGTGCCCGCACCCCCAGAATTCGATGCCGGGGCCACGTGAGGCGCCCGATGCGGGCGAATCCACCCGTCGTAGCCTGATCATCACGGTAGCTCTGCCGGTCCACGGAGGATCCCGTGTACCCGTGCAACTCGGTCGTACCGGTCACGTAGAGCCAGGTCTCATCGCCCACGTGGATCGCGTGGGATGCGTCCATAGAGACAGCCCCTCGCCCACTCGGGTGCCTGAGCGGCATTGACCCAGTCTGGTTTCCCTGGCAGCGAGAGCCAGCGCCCGCCACGCTCAGGTTGGTACCGAAGTTCGAGATCGACCTGGCCGAGACTGCCATAGTTCCACAGACGATCGGCGGAACGCCCCATGGGTGGGATGTGTCGGAACATCCAAACCATGGCCACCGTCGGCCCCGGTGTGGGCAACCAGCTGACGCCATAGTAGTCTGCACTGAGACAGCCATGGGCCCGAGCCGCTTGATCGTCGCTCTCGTCGGCGACGAAGGCCGACACCTCGGGCGTTGCCGCGCCGTGACACCACTCACTGGTGAGAAATCGTCGGCGGAACAGGCCGGCCGACAGTCCATTCCTCTTCAGTGCGATGCGGGCAGCACCTGCATCGGAAAACCACGGGTCCCATGCGGCGGCGATGACATCTGCACTGTCCCACAACGGGTCGGGCTCGACGGTCCAGTTGATGCCATCTGCGGAATAGGCCGTGTAATAACCAGGTGTCTGGCCCATGCCCGGGACCTGGATGTTGCTGAACCCCGTCGCCCGTTCGGGGTGGAGATAACCAAACCCTCGATACCGCTGATCCGCCACTGCATGGGGATCGACGAATACGGAGGGGGCGTGGAATGGCAGATTGGTCAGGTGGTTGGCCGTGCTTCCGCTCCGCTCGATCAGGCCGTAGGAGGGTTTGGTCCAGTGAAGGCCGTCCTCACTTTCCAGACAACCCACCAGCAATGAGTCGGTTCCATCATAGTCCCGAGGCCATGTCTGACACCACATGCGGAAGCGACTGCCCTCCTGCAGGACAGAGCCATAGATGGAGCACCCGTATCCGTCGACGAACGTATCGCCCACCACGACCGGTTCATCATCGAAATGAGGGATGTGACTGACAAAACGAGCACCGTCGGAAAGGCCCGCGATTCTTGGTCCTGCTTCACATATAATCTGCATGTGGCAACGATAGTCCGGGCCATCCGCCAACGCTCCCAGTCGACACGAGAGGAGGTTTGAATTAGCCTCCGTGGGCAGATCGAAACGTGCGTTTGGGAGGGATTCTCTGAATGGCCACAGACGACAACAAGGATTTCGGCTTCAGCGAGAAACAGCGCGCTCGGTTCCTTGAGCACGGGTATCTGCGCCTCGGACACGTGTTGACCGAGACCGAGCTATCTGCCCTTCAGCAACGCATCGACGAGATCATGATGGGGCAGGTCTGTTACCAACACATGCGGATGCAGTTGCTGGACCCGGAGTCAGGACAGCTGCGCCGAACGATGGGGCATGAGGTCGCGTGTCTCGCCTATCGTCGCATCGATGATCTGGAACAGGATCCCCTGTTTCTTGCCTTCATCCAACATTCGCGATTTGCCTCGATCGCACAGAACCTTGTGGGGCAGCACGTTTCCGTCTTCCGCTCCATGTTCATGAACAAGCCCGCCCACTGGGCCCAGACCTTGCCCTGGCATCAGGATGTGGGTGTGGGCTGGGGCATCGATACGAACCCCATCATGACGATGTGGACGGCCCTCGATTCAGCCGGGCCGGACAACGGTGGAATGCAGATCGTACCGGGCAGCCATCGGCAAGGGATCATCAACGAGCGCCACTTTCTCGCCGAAGATGAGATCGACCGCTACGCGCCGGAGGGTGCGATCATGGAACTGGACGTCGAAGCGGGAGAGTCCATCCTGTTGCACAACTTCCTGCTGCACCGTTCGGGTACCAACCCGACCTCGGCGGCGCGTCGCGCATTCAGTGTCACCTACATGGATGGTGCAACTCGAACGCTCGACACAGGTCAGACCTTCCCCGTTGTCTTTGGGTCTAACGCCCTCGATCCAGAGACCGTGCCGGGTAAGCCGGCCGAACTCGTGGAGAAGTTCTACGGATAACCCGAAACCCTCTCCCAGAAAGTGAATTCCGTGAGCACGCACCGACCGAGAATCGCCGCCATCTCTACCGTCATCTGGAAAGAGAAGGCGTCCCACGCGCGCATGATCGTCGGCAAGTATCTGTTCGGCTTCAATGAAGATGGAAAGGACTCGAGGCCACAGTCAAAGGTGGTTTCTCTGTACACGCACCAGACCCCTCCAGATGATAGTCAGTCGTGAATGGAGCCAGCAGACGGGGATTCCCTGGTTTCGCACGATCCATGAAGCGCTGACCCTGGGCACCGACGAGTTGGCCGTGGATGGTGTCATGCTCGTGGCCGAACATGGCGACTACGACTTCAACGACAAGGAACAGAAACTCTACCCCCGATTCGAGTTGTTCCTGCAGATCGCCGACACCTTCCGGCGCACGGGTCGCTCCGTTCCCGTCTTCAACGACAAACACCTGTCCTATCGATGGACGAACGCAAAACGGATGGTCGAGTTGTCGAAGGAACTCGACTTCCCCTTCATGGCCGGCTCGTCCCTGCCGGTGAACTATCGCTACCCGGAGATCGAATTCCCGCAGGGCGCAAGGACCCAGCATGGTGTGGTCGTCGCCCCGGGTCCGATCGACTCGTATGGATTCCATATGCTGGAGGCGGTGCAGTGTCTGATCGAGCGTCGTGCAGGGGGCGAAACCGGCGTCGCTGCGGTTCAGTGCCTAGAAGGGGAGGCGATCTGGTCCTTTCTCGAGTCGACCCCCTGGGCTCAAGAAGCTCTTTGACGCGGCACGGTCCTGCACACAGAAACCCACGCCCACCCATCCTCGTGATGATGAGAAGGCCGCCCTGTTTCGCGTGTGGTATCTAGATGGGGTGGAGACCGCGATCTTCCGGCTGCCTGCAGCGGCAGGCGACTTCTGTGTCGCCGTCGACGTCGAGGGTCAGGCGGAGCCATTGGCGACGATGATGTGGAGGGGTCGATCCGACAATCGCAGCTTCGACAGTCTCATCCTGCAGGCCGACCAGATGTATGAGACACGCCAGGCGACCTATCCCATCGAACGAACAACGCTCGTGAGCGGCATCCTCGATCTGCTGCTTGAGTCACGAATCAGAGACCATGAACGGATGGAGACACCGGAGCTGAATGTGACCTACGAGGTGGACGACCGTTCTTTCCATGTGAATCTGGAGACGATCGCGCCCTGGGGTCCTGCCCCGGCTGCCGACGGCACCTGACGTCGGATGACTACGTATTGCCGCTGCATCGCTGGGCCGGTTAGGCTCAGTCCCAGACATTCTCCCAGTTGCCCGTCTCGGCCGAGCGATAGATCGCCAGGGCCGTGCGCAGCTCGCCGAGAGACTGCTCTGGCCCCGCCTCGGGTGTTTTGCCGTCGAGTACGACTGCGGCGAAGTCAGCCAGTTCCGGACCAAACGACTGAGAATACCCGCGCGGTTCCATGAGCAGTTGTCCGTCGCGGTGATCGGCATCGAACAGGTGAAGAGCCCCTTCGAAGCCCGTGCCGATGGTCAACTCTCCCTTGGTCCCCGTAATGCGCCACCACGGATCGGGGGCGAAAACGGTGTCGATCATCATCGCATCCAGAACCGCCGTCTTCCCGGACTTGAACTGCAGCAGCGCCCGCGTGAGGGACTCCCCTTCCATCTGTTTGAGCGGGTGGCCGATGACGCCGACCACTTTGTCGATCTCGCCCATCCAGATCCGCAGGGGCCGGATCCAGTGTGAGCCGCCGTCGATGACGATCCCACCCCCGGTGCGACTCTTGTCGTATCGCCAGGGCTGATCCTCCTTGAACCAGTAGGGATCGAATTCGTAGGTGAATGCCGCCCGTGCGGTGATTATATCACCGATCGCGCCCGATTCGATCACCTCGGCAGCCTTCACGATCTCAGGCCAGTATTGTGAATTCTCGGCCACCATGAAGGTCGTACCCGCCGCTTTCGCCGCGGCGAGAATGCGCTCACATGAGGAAAGCTCGAGGGACATGGGTTTCTCGAGAAGAACGTGTTTGCCCGCTGCAAAACACTGCGTCGCTGACGCCTCGTGCAGATCGTGGGGCAGCATGATATCCACCGCATCGAAGTCGCCCTTCTCCAGGGCTTCGTCGAGGGAGGCGAAGGCGGTTCCTCCGGTTTCTTCCGCGTAGACCTGGGCCTTGTCGATGTCCAGATCGATGAGGGTTGTGACATCGATTCGCGGCGCGTGCTCTTTGATGCCGTCGAGATGGTAACGTGCGATGGCCCCACAGCCTACGAGGGCGAGTTTCAGTTGATCTGGCATTGGGTTTGATCCTCAGGCTTCGTCGTGAGTCGTCAACAGGTGCTGCGAAAGATAACAGACGCGAGGGCCGTGATGAAGCCCTCCCCTTGCTCCGATGGCCCGCCTGCGCCATCATGGCTTCTCATCGAAGGCCCATCGGTCGCTTCTGAAAGCCGCATT
>PVBE011180559.1_pt1 | contig 90428 bp, 52 predicted proteins | sample 1631181 | NCBI WGS metagenome assembly PVBE01 (sample SAMN08397723, study PRJNA350692) | Marine metagenome, whole genome shotgun sequencing project. | isolation source: water | place: Pacific Ocean | collected 2012-04 | reverse complement strand
TCTGCCACCAGGGCTTCTCGACGCGCGGGTCAGACCATTCCGCCGTCAGAATCTTGTTGTCGGGGTAATAGTACCGCGCCCCGCTCGGCTGAGTCTCTTGGACCTGGTTCTCGGCCACGGGTCATCTCCCCCATCTGTTGGCTTTAGGCGTCAGTCATGCTCGCCGGCGGCGCGTCCTGAACGTGCGGCCCGAACGGGTGCCCGCACTCGTCCACCGGGCATCTGCCCGCATACGGCGGCATGTTCAGGCCGAAGTTGTAGCCACACTGATCGCAGAAGTACCCATCCTGCGCCGCGTCGCGATTCCCGGCAATGCGCTCGCCGCGGCCGGCGTAGACGGCGTACGGGTGCTGGACCTTCGGCCGCTTGATCTGGAACCTGCCGGCGAACCAGTTCAGCGCGCTCATCGCCAACCCGCAATTGACGTCGCGAACGTTGTACTGCAGCAGGTCCGCGTCGGTGCCTTGACTGCTCCCCGGCGCTCCGGCTTCCTGGATGATCTGATCCAGCAGATCCGCCGCGCGCTGCACGCCATCGGCCGCGGGCCCGGCATTGTCGCGCACGTACTGATGGACCTTCAGTTCCACGGCATCCATGATGTCGGGGTTCACCGCCAGTTCCCCCGTGCCGATGTGGAACCGTTCGTGGGCGTGGAAAGCGCCCTGGCGCTGCGTGTTCTGGTCATCCACCCAGTTGTACTGGATGGAATGATACGGCTGGTTGCCGCCGAGGTAAGTCCACAGTCCCAGCACAACCGATCCGAACAGCAGCATCTGCGCGCGACGCATTTGCTGAGGGTCGGGCGGGAGTTGGATGCGCTGGTCGCTGAACATCGGGTGGTCGCCCGACTGCTTCAGGATGCGCGCGTTCTCCCGGTCGTAACCCAGGATATGCTCCCAGACAATCGAGCACCGCACCGACTGGTGCAGCACGGTTTGCGAGTTGATGCCGGGATGTTGCACGTGGACCTGAAGCGGACGGTTGGCCCCCGGCCATCCACCGACCCACCTCGCCTGCTGCGCCGGCGCATACCACGCGTACCCGGGCTGGCTCGGCTGGACCTGCTCCAGCGCATACGTCGGCGAGCCATTGAAGTGCAGCGCAACGTAGTCCTGATGCTGGCGGTCATACCCCAGCAGTATCTCCGCCCGCTGCGCCAGGTTGGGTGGATCGCCACCGGCGGCCTCTCGCTGCAGTAGATCCAGCACCGCAACCTCGTACGGGCTCGCGGGTCCGGACTCGATGCTGCCGAAGACGGCCTCTTCGAACCCGACCATCGGCGCGAAGTCCGTCTGGTCATGCTGCCTTGGCGGGCCCACGGCGAATAGCGTCGGGTGATTCCCCGTCCGATCGGTCCGCGGGAATCCGGCCTTCGCCAGGTCGCGCAACTGCCGGATCAGCCCCGGCTGCGTCCCCGCGCCCGCCGCGTCGGCGTCCATCAGAGCCAGGTCGCTGCCGGACGTGAGCTGGTTTGCGGTGTTCTCCAGCTCATGCACGACCGACATCGGCAGCACCATCGCCGGGCAATCGGCGACCGAGTTGAGCGCATCCGGCTGCGGCGCCGCGCTCGCCCACTCCGTCAGGTAGCTCGCGAGGTGCTCGGTCCGCGTCGCGATCTCGCCGAGCCAGCCCTGGATCTCCTCGAGGATCGCTCGCTTGTGCGTCAACACGAGGTGAAGCAGCGCGTCGTTCGCGTATTGCCAGCACCGGTGCAGCGAATCCGGCTTGGTCGGCGGGGCCGTATCCAGCCCATCGAGGCATCCGCCGATGAAGCCGACCTCAACCCCCACCATCTCCGCCAGCGTCTCCGCCGCCGCGCGAGCGGTCGCCGGGCCGCCCGGTTGCGCCACCGCCACATCAAGCAGCATCGTCGCGGTCGCCGCCTTCACGCTGCGCTCGTGGTCGAGGCTAGCCAGTTGCTCGGCGTTCGTGGTGACCGTCGCGTAGACGGTTCCCGCCTCGCCCGGCACGGGCGCGCCAAGCTTCTGCTGAAACACGCGCTTGGTCTGCTCAACCACGTCCAGCAGCTCCTCGGGCGAGGGGCGTCTCGGCCTGCCCTTGTCATCGTGCGTGCGCGCCTTGGCCTTCGCCTGCTCTAGCTGCGCCAACACCTGAATGCCCTGACAGTCGGCGATCAGCGCGTCCTTCAGCCGGTCCGCCTCCGGATTACGCACGCCAACGTTCATCGCCGTGCTTGAGTCCGCTAGCCCCAGCGCCACCCTCAGCTCTTCGACCGCGGAGCCGCACTTCTCATCCGAGACCTCCGTCCACGCGCTCGCGATGTCGCGAATCCGCGCCCCATACAGGTGCCGATGCACGAGCCCCGCCGGGAATTCCTGGACCTCAATCCCGAAGCTCTCTAGCCCGAACGGGTTCAAACCCATGTCGCCCGCGAATGCAATCCTGTCCGCCGCCAACGGCAGATCGACGTCGGTGTCGGGCGTGTCGCTCGGCCACATGCTGATCGCGTGGTTCACAACGTCCTCGGCCACCAGCCACTCAAGCTCGCCGAAGGCCCCGCGCGCTTCGGGCTGCAGAGGCGCCGCCTGCCGGCACGGCTGGGTCACGAATGTCATGTCATACGGGGGATCGTCGCTGGTCGTCCGCTGCGGGAGATTGAGGTACCCCGTCTCGTACGTGTTGCCCGATTCGGGCCGATAGTGATTCAGCTCGACCATCAGCCCGGCCGAGTTCCGCGCGTGATTCGCCGTGCCCATGCCTGGGCGCGCGATCATCGCGTACCCGAACTGGTTCACATCCTGCCACCCCGCCTGTCGGCGCATGTGACGCATGAGGTAGCCAATATCGATGAAGCAGCCGCTGCCCGTGCCTCCGCCGCCCGATGCCACGACGACGACATCGATGCTCGGGAGCACTAGCTCCGGCACAAGCCGCATGTAGGGCGGGTCGACGTCCTCCAGCGGCTTGCCGACCAGCTCGTCGCTGCGCCACATGTAGAGCTGGTCGATATACTGCGAGATCGTGTCGGCCAGCGGGGCGAGGTTCTGCCCCGCGAGAAACCCCAGCCGCCCGTACATCCGTCTCCCGCCAACGCCCAGTTCCCACGTCACGCTGCTGAGGCGCGCCAGAGCGTCGGCGTCAAACCACGCGTCCGCCTCCAGCCGCCGCCGCGTGTTGCCCCCGTCCAGCGACGGGTTGCGCAGCCGGGAGACCGTCTCCTGGCTCGGAAGCATCTGACAGGTATGCGTCCACCCGGCCTTCTTGCCCGTCAGGCCGGCGGTCGCTGCCTCGAGGTTATCCGGCTGGGTATCGAGGTAGATCCACCTGTAGAACGGGAGGTCGGCCGTCCCGCAACGCTGCATCAGCCGACGCCTCACGTTCGTGAGGACGTTGAATCCCGTCCCCCCGATGCCCACGAAGATGGTGGGTTTGGCGGCTATCTTCATGACTCGCCAGTCTCCTTCCGGATCCTACGAGGGTCCCCTCTGCGACGGCTTCACCATCCACGCTGCCCCACTCATCTCCGAGCCCATGCAACGAAACTGCCGTGTTGCACAGCGGCTCCCTGTCGGGCGGCGTCACCACGAGCGGCTTGGGTTTGGGCGATAGCGCTATTGCCGTCGGTCCGAGCACGGCGACCACCAGAAGCGCGATGCCAAACGCCAAGGCCAGCTTGATGCGTCTCATCAACCGATCGTTGATCCTATACTCCACCTGGCCCCGCGCAACCTCGCCGCTCGGCGAGTTCACGTCGATCACGTGCTGCTCCGGCTCGCCATCCGCGAATCGGAAGTCATTCAGCACCAGCTGCTCGCGCCACCGAGCCCGGTCATCACTGACATTGCGGGCACGCAACTTGTATGCCGTGTCGGTGAAGCGCTTGATCACCAGCGGCCACGGCTTCAGCGACCACGGGTTGATCTCGATGTGGGCCACCGCCGGATCGCCAAGATCCGGCCGCACCGGGTTCAGGCGCATCCCAAGCGCGTTGGCGCTGGCGCGGATGATGTCGTTCTTGGGCTTCCAAGGCGGCCACCACGCCGTGCGGTGGGTGTTCTCATCGACGACGATGGTCGCCGAGCAATTGTCCCGCAAGCACCCGATCAGCAGCGCGATGAAGACAATCCCCGTGATCGCCAGCAGCACCCAGAAGACTCTCGCCAGCGTGGTGCGCAGCACGGCCGGGCGTTCGTGGATCTTCGGATCGCCGCCCGGTCCGGGGATGTATCGCTTCTGGCTCCCCTCGCGCGCAACCGCATCCGCTCCGGCTGATACCGAGTAGAAACAGTAGACTCGCACGTCATCGGGGCTCTTGGCGATCTTGTAGAACGCGAGGCTCTCCACGCCCTCGGGATCACCCGACGCAATACTGCCGATGCTCGAGCCAGCCTCATAGGGGCGCAACTTCCCGCCGAAGCGGGCCAGGAACTCCGGCTCGGGGACGCTGTGCCTCCCCGTCTCCGGTTGCCCGCCCGTATCGTCGGACGCGCGGTCGGAAAACAGCATCGTCACGACCACGTGCGAGCCATGGTCGGCCGCGTGGGCCGCCTTGAGGACAGCCAACCTCGCCCCGCGCAGCTTCGTCGCGCCCGCGCCCGACGGCGGCGGACGGATCTCAATCCGCGTGACGACCCACTCTCGCACGCGCTCGGCGGTGTCGAACTGCGTGGTGCCGTCCTCGCGGATGTCGTGGGCGAAGGTGATGAGCGAGACCTTGTCGCCGGGCACGGCCGTAAACTTGAGCCAGTCCATCAGCATGTCGGTGACGCGATCGTGCCACCAACCCGTGCCCGTCCCGCTCTGGGAGACATCGACCGCCAGCACCCAATGCACGGGGCGCCCGCACATCGACGGAGCGGCCCGCTGGACGTCGCGCGCCAGCCGCCGCCAGCACTCGCTTGGCCGCTCGACGCGATTGCCGGTCGGCGTGGTCTGCGCGACCGCGAGGCCCGCCGCCAGCCAGGCCGCCATCACGCCAAGGGTTACCGTCCTAGAAAACCGCATGTGGGCGGCGCGTCTCCTATCCGAGCACTTGCACGTTGCCGTTCGCCAGGTTCACCCGCATCGTCGAGCCGCCCGTCCAGACGATCCGCACGTCATCCTCAACGTGAGGGTGCAAATCGACAGGCGTCACGGCCCCCGTCTGCGGGTTCACAAGGTACGTCGACCGCGTGTTGTCCTGCACGACTTGAATCGCCAGCACTGTCTGCGACCCGAGCGGTACCGCGTGAAGGCAAAAGTGCCTGGTCCGCTGCGTGCCCGCAAGAGTGGTGAGCGGGTCCCACGCGCCCTGATCGAGGTTCGCGCGACGCTTCACGATGCGCAACGCCTCGCCGGGGTGATGCGCGCACGCCAGCAGGCTCCCCCCGCACGCCGCCAGGGATCGATCGTATGGCTGTGACGGCATCTGCGGCAGCCCAGCGACCCCCGCAGGCTCGCGCGACCCATCCGCCGCGACCCGCAGGAGGATGGGCGCCGCGCCAATGGTGTCGGCCTGAAACATCAGCCCGATCCCCATCTCTCCCAGATCGTACACGTGTCCATGGCCCCTGTAACCGGGCGGAGGCGCGTAGATCATCGCCGGTCGCTCAGAGTCCTCCGGACGCCACCAGTAGACGCGACTGTCCTCGCCGACGAAGACCAGCCGGTCGCCTCCGAGAACCGTCATCGCCGTCGGCCACGGGGCCTTCGGCGTGTCCGGGACGAGGTCCACGCGCGCCGCCTCGTGCTCGCGCACGTGCGTGCCGTCGATATCGAGCGCGCCAACGCTCATCATGCCATCGTGCGCCTGCCCCAGCACGTACGCCCGCCGACCGGCGATCTCAACCTGAGCATCAGTTTGGTGGATCGGAAGATCGAAGACCAGCCGCCCCGTACCCGCGTGGAGCGCTCGCAGGGCCAGCAGACCCCCGTTTGGGGCCCGACATGCGCCATACACCAGCGTCTCGCTCACGCCCGTCCCTGAGTGCCGCAAGAGCCCATCCATCTGGGCCTCGCCGAACGCCCAGCGGCCGATGCGCTGCCCAAGCCCCACATCCCACGCCTCCACCTGGTGCGTCCGGCCCGCCACCGTGTAGAGCACGCCGTGCCTGGCCGCGACGCTGACGAGGTCGCGCGTGGTCGTCCAGCCCCCATTCTCTCGCGGCGCCGGGGCGCTGGCGGGGGCCCAGTCGACGACCCGCGTCCCCGGCAACGCGCTGGAGCTACTCCACAAGTCGCCGCCCATCATGCCTTCAGCGGGCGACGCGATCAGCGGATCCACTCGATACGGCGGGTGAAGCGCCTGATCGTACCGATAGATGTTGCCCGTCTCGGGCCCGATGGCATGCCGGCCGAGAACCATCCAGGCGCGCGATTCCGCGTTGTCGGGCGGATCGCGCATGACGAGCATCTGCCCGCATAGGGGGCAGTAGCGATTGTCGGGGCCTGGTTGCTCACCGCCGGCCCCGCACTGCGGGCACTTCACTCGCAGTCACCTCGTCGTGCCCCGTCGGGAGCTTATCTCACGCGATAATACGCGCCGAAACCGGCCGCCGGTTGCAGTCAGTGACCCCGGCGCCGGCCCGGACAACCACAAACTTCCCTGAATATGCGCCTGTTTCCTGCCGAGGCGCGCTAACCGCTTGACACCCACCCTCGTCGCGGGCTATGCAAGAGACATGCCCCGCGCTCTGCCCCACCACCGAACCCTCGCCCAATCTCTCGTCGCCCTCACGCTCGCTGCAGCTACAGTAGCTGGGTGTAACCACGAGCGCGGCCCCGATGTCGTCGCCCCCGAGGTCATCGTCGCGCAACCAACTCCCGAACCGGAAATCGCCGCCGCAAGCTTCGCGGAGAAGCGTTATACCGTCTGCCGCGTTGATCTCGACGTTTCCACGCTCGATATCTTCTGGCAAGATGATGACGGCGTGGCGCTCAAGAGCTTCTCGAGGCTGGATACCTGGCTACGAGGACGCGGGCGGCGACTGGCCTTTGCCATGAACGCGGGGATGTACTTGGAAGACTACCGGCCCGTGGGGCTTTACGTGGAGGGCGGCGACGAGCTACGGCCCCTGAATCTCGCTCGCGGCAGCAGCAACTTCTGCCTGCTGCCAAACGGCGTGTTCGCCATCACCGAATCCGGCGCCGTCGTCGTCGAATCATCGGCATACACCCAGATACAGGCCGAGACTTCCCTTGCCACCCAGTCCGGGCCGATGCTGGTGATCGATGGCAAGTTGCATCCGAAGTTTGGGCGGAACTCAACCTCAGTGCACATCAGGAACGGGGTCGGCGTCATCTCCCCCACTGAGGTGGTGTTCGCCATCTCCGATGAGCCCGTCAACTTCCACGAATTCGCGACGTTCTTCCGCGACGAGTTGGGGTGCGAAAACGCCCTCTACCTCGACGGGGCGATCTCAAGCCTCTACTCACCAGCACTGGGCCGCGACGATCACCTTGCCAACCTCGGCCCCATCCTCGGGGTCGCCAGCGATCTCTGAGCAGCGCGTGAGGGCCTTCAGAAGCCGGGGATGCGCATCGTCAGCAGGTCGTTCTCCAGGATCTCGTCGGTCTGCGCGATGATCTCATCCAAGTCGCGAGTGGCCCTAATGAACCGACCCGTCAGTCGATCCGCGCGCCCGCTGACGAGCTGGATGCATACGTCAGCGATCAGCCCTGGGGGGTGTCCGCGTCCGTCCTCGAAGCTACGCTCGAAGCCCGGGCGCCATTTCTTCGCCTCGGGGTCATCCATGATGAAGCGCGTCATCTCCGTCAGAACCGCGGGGGGACCAACCGCGAAGACCTTCACGCCGTGCGGCGCGGCCTCTTTGGCGAGGGCCTCCGTCAGCCGCACGAGCGCAGTCTTCGAGCAAGCGTAACTCGTGGAGTATGGGTGGGGGTCGTTCACGCCCCCGGTGGTCGCGATATTGATGATATACCCGCCCGACCGGGCCACCATCCGCCCGGCCACCGCGCGGCAGCAGAGGAATCCGCCGTACAGATTCACCCGGATGTCGCGTAGCCACTTCTCCGGGTCCGCCTCCCAAATCGGCGCGATCTGAGAGAACGTTCCCGCATTGTGGACGAGCACGTCGACCGGCCCGAGTTTGTCCTCAACGCGCGCGACCATCCGCTCGACCGCGTCGGCGTCCGTGACATCCGCCACAACCGGACAGACTTGCGCGTCGGATGCTCTCAGTTCCTCGGCCGACGCCGCCAACTCGTCGGCGAGGACATCGGCCATGCCAACGCGGGCGCCCTCTCGCGCGAAGCCCTCGGCGATCGCCTTGCCGATGCCGCGCGCCGCTCCGGTCACGAGCACCGTCCGGTCGGTCAGTTCCATGCGTTATTGCCTACTGAGGGATGCCCTGACACTGTGTGGCCCCGGCGTAGAATCCACCCGCCGACCCGATGGTGTAGATCTTGAGCGGCGTACCGGTGAAGTGCGTGTCGGTACCCGTCTCGCTGGCCTGGATCGCCTTCGCGTGTCCGTCGGCGAACCCGGACACGAAGGTCCCGTTGTGTCGCGCCTGAACCGGCTGGGCCTGGGCAAGCGTCACGTTCCCATCGTATATGAGGATCGTCTCCGAGGGGCGCGGAATCTCGCCCTCGCTCAACGTCGTCCCGCCCATCGCCGCGATCACGTACCCGTTCGCGAAGACGGCCGCGTTCGTCACGTAGCTGGTGTACTGCGGCGTGCCGGGGGCCAAGCCGCCAAAGGGCGAGAACATGATCGCCAGGTCCATGGCTTGCTTCTCGCTCGGGCACTGGCCTAGCTGAGCGTTCTTGACATACGGGATGAGCTGCGTGTTCATCGTCGCCACGCCCGCCGGGGTCGGATAGGCCGACATCGGGTAGCACTCATCGTAGTCTTGGATGTACATCAAGACGCCGAGGCTGAGCTGCTTGAGGTTGCTGGTGCAAGTGGTCTGGCGCGCTTTCTCCCGCGCGCGGGCAAATACCGGGAAGAGAATTGCGGCTAGGATGGCGATAATCGCGATCACGACCAACAGTTCGATCAGCGTGAAGCCCTTTGATCTCATCGAGTCCCCTCTTATTGTGCCGGCCTACGGTCCGAAGCAGTAGACGGCGCCGTCTGCTGTGCCGATCACAAGTCGGCCCTGTCCAACGGCGGGCGATGCGTGAATCGCGGCGCCCGCAAGGAACCGCCAAACCTCGCGGCCATGAGTAAGACCTACCGCGTACAGGCTGCCATCATCGCAGCCGAAGAACACCCGATCGCCGGCGATAACGGGTGATGATTCCACTTGCTCTTTGCCCATGAAGACCCAGTCCGTGCCACCCGTCTTCCGGTTCAGCCGGAACACCTTGTGGTTACGAGACGCGAAGATCACCGCATCACCACGCACGGCTGCGGATGCGTACGCTTCCCCGCCATTCGCGGCGACCATCACCTGCCAGATGACCTTGCCATCGCTAAGCCTTACAGAGAGGTGTTCCCCTCCCAGGCCTCCGACAAACACGCAGCCCGAGCCATACGCGGGCGCGGCGGAGAAATACGGTCCGACGTAAGTCCCCCTGCGCTCCTTGCCTGTTGCGATGTCGATCATCCGCACGTGGCCGTCGCAACCGGCGATGATGACGAGATCCCCCACAACGCACGGGGAGCAATGCACTTGCGCGTCCGATTCGAAGGACCAGATCTTCCGCCCAGTCGAGGCGTCCAGCTTGTAGAGATAGTAGTCGTATGATCCGACCAGTATGGCGCCTGGGACGGGCGTGGCGGAACTCATCACTTCGCCGTCGGTGCTGAAGGTCCAGCGCTGCCTGCCCGTCGCCGCGTTCACGGCATAAATGGTGCCGCCCTCGTCGCCAACGTAGACCATCCCACCCATCACGCAGGGCGACGCGCTGACTCGGTTCTTGGTCGGGAACGTCCACTTCACGAACCCATCCGACAATCTGAGCGCGAGCAGCGCCTTGCCCATCGTCCCGACGTACACGGTGTCGCCGACGATGGCGGCCGTTGACTTCACTTCCGAGCCCGCCTCATGCGTCCAGAGCAGTCTCGGCTTCGCGGGGAGCGTTGATGTCGCCACGCCGGTCATCGACGGGCCGCCACGAAAGCTCGGCCAGTCCTCCCCCGCCGAGGCAGGCGCGACCAAGCCAAGCGCTGCAATCCCTATCAGCCAAGACCTCTTCATCGATCCCACTCCTACTCCCGTCTGAGCGCCGGGACAAGATCCGCCCGCAGCGCAATTCCCACTGCCGCAATACACGTCACCAGACCAATCGCCAGCACCGCGATAAGAACCCCCGCGAGCGCGGTCCAGTTCACTTCCGCCTGAGCCGACGCGACATGCGGCGACACAGCCACGAGGGCCGACAACGCGCCCCATGCCATCCCCGCAACCAGCAGGCATCCGTTCTCGGTCAGCAGCATCCTCGCCAGAGAGCCCCGCGAATGTCCGATGGCCGTCATGAGGGCCAATTCGCGTCGGCGCTCGAGGGCGTTCCGCAGCAACGCCACGCCAAGCCCCACCGTCCCGAGCAGAATCCCGAGCCCACCCAATGCTAGGAACATCGACAGGTACGTATTCTGTACCCGGATGAAGTCGTTCAGCACTTCTCGCGTCGATCGAACCTGCAGCCCCATCTCGCCCAAATTGCGGCGTAGCGCCTCCGCGACGGCGTCTTCGCCGCCCTCGGGCGTGTCGATCAGGAAGTAGCTGGGCGCTGTCACCGACGGAAACAGATCGCGGAAGTTGCGCTCCGATACGATCAACTCGCGAGCGAAGATGCTGCCTGGCAAGAGCCCGACGAAGCGCAGATCTCCCTGGGGAATCGCGTACGTCTTCCCCAGCCCCGAGTGCAGCGACCACTGCACGCTCGACGCATCGCCGAACGCGGGGATGCCATCCTCGACATCCGATCCGCCGAGGTGGCTCCACGGCGGCGCTTCGACGAGGGGGTTCACCTTCGGCGAGAAGCGCCCGCCTCCGAGGCTGGTCATTTGCCACGGCGCGCCGAGTACTCGCGGCGATGACGGGCGCGTCAGGTTCAAGCAGCTAATGTCCTCGCCCCGGCTCGCCAGGAACGACATGACCTCCACGCCCTCGAACGCGGCCTCATCCTCTACGGCAAACCCGAGCTTCTCCCGCCCAAGCTTCGTCCCGAGGTCGTATGGCAGAGGCACCGATGCGGTCGCCTGCAGCGCGAACCCGCCCGTGCCGGACTTCCTGTCACTCGCGTCGATCCCCGAAAATGTCCGCGCGTTGGTCGCGACGGCCACGACCATGAACGTCGCGCTGGCGAGGAGGCCGAGCGTCAGCAAGCTTCGTCCGCCTCCGGCCGCCGCGTTGCGCAGCGACAGCTTCCCGAGTGACTGAGTCGCTCCCCGGCTCTTCCGGAGGCTCCGCAAGACCAGGCCAGCCGCCGCTAGTCCGGCGATGAGCAGCGCCCATCCAATCCCAAAGAACGCGCCCGCCGCGGGCACGGCATCCGTGAACGCCGCGAGCCCGCCGAGAGCAACCGCCAGCCCGAGCGACAGAACGAGCGTGAGTATCGCTGCCCATGGCCGCTTGCGCTCGGGGGCGACCACCATCGCCTGCCATCCGCCGAGCAGTTCGAGTACCCGTCGTTTGCGCAATCGGCGGACACTCCACCAGGCCGCGAGCAACCCCACCACGAGGCCAGGCACGCCTCCGGCCACAAGGTTCCCCGCGCTAACATGCAGCCACAGCGTCGGCATGCTGCCGAGGGCGCCCTGCCACCAAGACCCCAGCGCCGCGACCATGGCATAGGCGTAGAGCAGCCCGGCCGGCACGCCGACCACCGCCCCGAGGCCGCTCAATAGCGCGCCCTCCGCGAACAGCACGCGGCCAACGAGCTTCGTATTGCATCCACAGGCCAGCATGATGCCCGTCTCGGATGCGCGCCGATCGACAGACAAGCGCAGCAACATCGCCGCAAGCCCCGCGCCTGACATCACCAGGAACATGCTCAGGCTGAGGAGGAGCTGACCGAAGTCCGACGTGCCCTCTGACGCCTCAACGGTGAGTTCTCGCACGGGGGCGAAGACTAGCCCAGACGCCTCCAGCGTGAGTCGCTGCAGCAGTTTGAGGGAGAAATACGGGCCGAAACCGTCCCCCTCCGTGGGCCACACAATGCCGACGCGCATCGACGTCACCCAGTCGGCATCATCGCGGCCCGGAGCGCTCTGCCACATTTCGCGGACGTCATCGAGGCCCACGAAGACCTTCGGCGTCGCGCGGTACAGGTCCCAGTACTCCTCGTCGCGATCCGTCACGCGGTCGAGGTCGATGGGGAACGGCGGATCCCAGTCACTCATGTTCACCGCGTCGGTCATGCCCTCGAAGTTCGGCACGAGCGACCGGTCCGCGGTCGGGCCTGCCAGTTCCACGACCCGCTCCACTGGCGCGGTCATTTCATCGATAGGGTACGTCCCGTCGTCTGTCGGCACCATGTAGCTGATGTCGAGCGCATCGCCCGGCGCGCACGCCAGATCAGACGCGGCCCACACGTTGACCCACGCGGTCCCCGGCGTCGGGATCGGGTCCGACTCGCGAAGAGACTCCAGACCCGCTACTACGGCGTAGGATATCGCACGGGTGGACGGGCCGCGCGTGGCAATGTCAGTTGCCAAGTAGACGGATGTCCGCGCCGCTCTCGTGCCCGCATCGGCGGCCGCCGCCCGCGCCGCGCTTACCTGCTGCTCCGTCAGCAGCATGGCGTCGCTCGTCAAGTCGAGGTCACCTCGCGTGTCATTCGGCGTGAGCCGCAGCCCATGGTCCTCCAGCGTACACGCTTGCTCAAGGGCTGCGGCCAGCACCTCCGCCTCGCCCGAGGCGACGAGCACGTTCGCCTTGCCATTGAGTTGGAGGCTCGAGTCCAGCCAATCGCGCGAGATGAACACGTTTCGGGGCGCGCTGCTCTGGGTGTCGAGCCTGAAATCGCCCGTCCCGCCCGCCGGCAGCACTTGCTTCACGGTCAGACGCATCGATGGCGCGATGTCCTGGCGCTCGCGCCGCGCGAACAGCGTGTCTGAGGCAATCGCCCGTTGGCGATGAATCGTGAGCAGAAGCGCGTCACCGACCGCCACGCCCAGATCGCCTGCAAGCGCCTCGTTGATCGCGCACTCGCGACCTGATAGTTCCAGCCCCGCGTCGTGCAACTGCCAGAAGCCTGGGTCAACGCCGAGCACTGTCACGCCGGGAGTCACGGCATCGGTATCGAGGTTCCGCGCCGCGCCCTGGGTTAGCACGGCCGCCGAGACTTCACCGACCGCCTGCAAGTCCTCCGCGAGCGCCGCTCGGAAGTAGGCCGGCGCGACCATCGCGTGCGTGATGCGCCCAAGCCGCGCTAGCCCCGTGTCGCGCAAACTGCCGTGAACGGAATCGCCCGTCACTAGCGCGCCGGTCACGAAGGCGGTCGCGGTGGCTAGCCCAAAGACCACCATGGTCCCCGTCCGCCAGTGGTGCGCGAGGCTTCGAGTGACCAGCCTGAGCCGGTTCATCGGCCTCCCTCGCCGTCGGGGCTGAGCTGTCCGTCCGCGAGCTGCACGCGCCGGCTGAACCGCTTGGCGTGCTCGGAGTTATGCGTCACCATCAGCACCGTCACGTCCTCCTCATTCGCCAACTCCAGGAGCAGCGTCACCACCATCGCTCCTGCATCGGCGTCGAGGTTCCCCGTCGGCTCGTCACACACCAGCAGCTTCGCGCCATTCACCAGCGCCCGCGCCAGCGCGACCCTTTGACGCTCGCCGCCTGAGAGCTGCGCCGGGAATGCATCCATCCGCCCACCGAGCCCAATCCGGTCCATCATCGCGCGCGCCCACGCCTCATCATGGCCGTCACCCGCCGTCGCCAGCGTTGGCAGAAGCACGTTCTCCAGCGCGTTCAGTTGCGGCAGCAGATGGTGCTCCTGGAAGACGAAACCCACGCGCGACGCGCGGAACCGAGCCAGCGGCTGCCCGGTAAGAGCCGTCACCTCAACCGCGCCAAGGTGGACGGTTCCTGACGTGGGTGAATCGAGCGCGCCGATGATGTTCAGCAACGTGCTCTTGCCCGAGCCCGACGGCCCGACGATCGCCACCGTCTCGGCTTCCCCGACCGTGCAGGAGACGCCATCCAGGATCGTGAGGTCCGTGCCGTCAGGACGCGTGAATCGCTTCGTCACATTGTGCAGAATCAGTTGGTCTGCTTGATTGCTCATAGACGCTCCCATCAGCCGTCCTCCCGCAGCACAAGCGCGCTGGTCGGGCAAGCTTCCGCGCATTCCCGGGCCGCGCTCGCCAGACCATCCGCGAGCGTCTCCCCAAATGGCGCGCCGACACGCATGGTGAAGCCCCGGCCGATGTGAGCCACGCCGAGGGGCTCGCCCGCCCGGCGCGCGATCTGCACGCACAGGCCGCATGAAATGCACTTCCCCGACTCATACACGAGGCTTGGGTGGGTCGCGTCGCGCTCGAAGGTTCGCCGTTCCTCGCGATAGCGTCTCGGGTCCGCCTCGTAGCGCTCGGACCAGTCCTTCAGCCTGCAATCCTCAAGGCCCATGCAGTCACACCGCAGGCAGCGGTCCGCCTCGAGCTTCGCCTCATCCGCCCCATAGCCGCCGGTCAGCGCGCCTGTCGGCTCAACGCGAGCGCCCATCGATGCACCCTCGGCGTATGCCGCCAACTCATCACCTTTCAGCTTGCCGATCCGCACGGTGAATGGCCTCTCGGCCCCCGTGACGCTCTCGCCCGAGAGGTGCTGAGAGATCGATTCCGCCGCTGTCCTTCCGCTGCCGACCGCGCGCACTGCGTGCTGCGATGGCGAAGCTGTCGATCCCGCGACGAAGACCCCATCCATCTCGGTCATCTGAGTCCGTCGGTCCGCCGCCACCTTGCCGCCGGCAAGAGGCGGTCCGATCGCCGTCGCCGCCTCCTCCGACAGCTCGCCCGCCGCCACCAACACGGCGTCGTAACCCTCGCGAAGCTCGTCGAGCGTGGTATCGCGCCCGACGCGCGTGTTGGGGAGAATCTCCACGCCTAGCCGCACGATGCTCGCGACTTCAGCATCGATCACGCCATGGGGCAACTCGACCTCAAGCACGCCATAGCGCAGCATTCCGCCCGGTTGCTCGCGCTCATCGATGATGGTGCATGCATGCCCGTCGCGAGCCAGATAGTACGCCGCCGACAGCCCCGCCGGGCCCGCGCCGATGATGGCGACTCTCTTCCCAGTCGACGGGCGACACTCTGGCACGTGCGGGTCCGCTGACGCGATGTCGTGATCGCCCACTCGTTGCTTCAGCAACCGTATCGCGACCGGGCTGTCAACGTCCTTCCGTCGACAGCCTCTCTCGCATATCTCAGGGCAGATTCTCCCCAGCACCGCCGGCAGCGGGATACGCTCTTTCACCACCGCAACCGCCTCGTCCAGCTTGCCCGCCGCGATGAGCCGGATCATCGCCGGGATGTCCATCTGCGCCGGGCAGACCGTGTGACATGGGCCCAAACAATCCCCCAAGTGATCGCCGAGCAACAGTTCAAGTGCCGTCCGCCGCGCCGCGCGCACCTCGTCCGATTCGCTCTCGACTCGCATCCCCTCAACCGCCACCGTCGCGCATGAGGGCAGCAGGCGGTCGCGCCCATCCACCTTCACCACGCAGACCAGGCAGGATGTCTCCGCCTGCAGGCCCTCGCGGTGGCAGAGCGTGGGGATGTTGATGCCGAGTTTCGACGCGGCGTCGAGAACCGTTGCTCCGCCATCGACCTCGACAGCCTGACCGTCTATCGTGAGTGTTGGCATTGGGGTTGTTAGTCCAAAACCACCGCGTCCACTGGGCAGATCTCCATGCACGTGCCACAGCGGATGCAGCGGTCCAAATCGATGAAATGCTGCTGGTGCGGGACCAGTTCAATCGCGCCGACGGGACAGTCCTGCGCGCACTTCGTGCAGCCGATGCAGTCCTCGGTAACCCGGTATCCAATCAGCGCGCGGCACTTACCGGCGGGGCACTTGCCCGCGATGTGGGCCTCGTATTCCTCGCGGTAGTAGCGCAGCGTCGATAGCACGGGGTTTGGCGCGGTCTGGCCCAGCCCGCACAGGCTCCCGTTCTTGACCATGCCCGCAAGCTCTTCGAGCTGTTCCACGTCACCGTTGCGCCCGTCGCCCTCACACAGCCTCTCGAGAATGCTGAGCATCCTGCGGGTGCCGACGCGACAGAACGTGCATTTCCCGCACGATTCGCGCTGAGTGAAGTCGAGAAAGTACCGGGCCACGTCCACCATGCAGTTGGTGTCGTCGAGCACCACCAGGCCGCCCGATCCCATAATCGCTCCGGCGCCGGTGAGGGCGTCGTAATCGACAGGAGTATCGGCAAGCTCGGCGGGGATGCATCCGCCCGACGGGCCGCCGATCTGGACCGCCTTCAGTTCCCTGCCGCCCGGCACGCCCCCGCCGATCTCATCGACGATCTGGCGGACCGTCGTGCCCATGGGGACCTCAATCAGCCCCCCGTGGCGGATCTGACCGGTCAGCGAGAAGATCTTCGTGCCCTTGCTCTTGTCGGTGCCAAGCGCGGCGAACGTCTCCGCGCCATGACGCATGATCCACGGCACGAGCGCCAGCGTCTCGACGTTATTCACACACGTCGGCTTGCCCCACAGCCCGCTCTCGGCCGGATACGGCGGACGCAACCTCGGCGATCCCCGCCGCCCCTCAAGAGACGCCGTCAGCCCTGTCTCCTCGCCGCAGACAAACGCTCCCGCGCCTTCCATGATCCGCAGGCTCAGGCTGGAGTCCGTATCCAGCATCCCTTCGCCCAGGAACCCTCGCTCCTCGCACAGGCGAATGGCCTCGCGGATACGGCGAACAGCCAGCGGGTACTCCGCGCGGATGTACAGGATCGCCTCATCGGCCCCAATCGCCCGCGCCGCAATCGCCAACCCCTCCAGCACCCGGAACGGGTACGATTCGAGCAGCATCCGATCCATGAACGCGCCCGGATCGCCCTCGTCGCCGTTGCAGATGACGTACTTCACGTCGCCCGGCGCGTTGCGCGAGATCCGCCACTTCGTTCCGGTGGGGAAGCCCGCTCCCCCGCGTCCCCTGAGGCCCGAGCCGATGATGGTCTCGATCACCGCGTCCGGCGTCACCTCAGTGAGGCAGGCACGTAGCGCGACGAATCCGTCATGCGCCACGTAGTCGTCAAGATCAAGGGGGCTTACGGTCCCGTAGAGTTCCGTTGCGAGATGCTTCTGCGGTCCCAAGAACGCGCAGAGCGGGCCATCCCTCAGGTCGATCGCGTAACGCGTAACAGGTTGCCACGCCTCGTCAGTCAACAGGTTGTCCAGGGCTTGCCCCGCAGCGGCTTTGACCTTTCGCATCAGCCCGCGTGGCTCGAAATGTCTCCGAACCACCGCCGCCGCGTCGCCCACCTTCATCCCCGCATACGTGACGACCGGCTTGCCGGGCATCGCCACCTCGACGAGCGGCGTCTGGCTGCACATGCCCACGCAACCCACCGGCCGAACGACCGCCAACGCGTCAATGTCGCGGACGGCGTCCTCGAGCGCGTGACGGACATCCGTACTCCCGCCCGCGACGCAGCACGATCCCACGCCGATCCGAATCTCCGCCAGCCCTTGGGCCTGGGGATCGTCGCCCGAATCCCGTCGAGCGGCTCTCGGGCGGCGCTGAAGCCGGAGGAAATCCTCCAGCATATTCCCGACGCCCGCCGGGGTGATGTGCCCATAGGTCACGCCATCGATCTGGACCACCGGCGCCAGCGTGCAGCATCCCAGACAGTCCACGCCCCGCAGGGAGAACAGCTCGTCTTCGGTGGTATCCTCATCGCCCGTCAGGTGCAGCGCCCGTCGGACCGCCTCGGTAACAAGAGGCGCGCCCTTCACGTGACATGCCGTACCGTGGCAGACGCTGATCAGGTGCCGCCCGGCCGGCTTGTGGCGGAAGCGCGAGTAGAACGTCGAGACGCCGGCGATGTCTGCGGGCGTGATCTCGCTGATCTCACACACGCGACGAAGCGCCGGCTCGGGGAGCCACCGGTAGTGCTCCTGCAGCGCGTTGAGAATGGGGATCAGCGAATCGCGCGCGCGTCCAAGCGCCGCCACCGTCTCGTCGACCACCGCGAGATCGATGTCCGAGCCGGTCTCAGTGCTAACTGTCGCCGTGTCGGTGGCGCTCATTCTTCTGTCTCAGGCTCTTCGGTCTCGGCCGCGCCGATGCAGTAGAGATTGCCCTCGGAGCGGACGTAGATTCTGCCATCAAGGAAGACCGGCGTCGCGTGGATCGGCTCCTCGAGCGTGCCCGTGCCGACCGATTTGTACTCGCGCGCGGCCCCGAATATGTGCGTGACGCCGTCGGTGTCACTCAGGTAGACGTTCTCGCCGACGATCATCGGGGAGGAGTTGAAGGTCGCGCCCAGGTCCTCTTCCCAGAGCTTCGCGCCGTCCTTCGCGCCATAGCACGTCACCGTGCCGTAACTGGTCACCAGGATAACGATGTCGCCGTTAGAGGCCGGGCTTGAGGTATCCGGCAGGCCCTCATCCGCCGTCCAAACGATATCCCCCGCCGCGCCGCCCAAGCCCCCCGCGGTCGCGCGGATGGCCAACACATCCGCCATGTCGTTCGCCGCGTATACGAGCCCATCTGCATAGCACGCTGACGGGCCAACGTCGCCCATCAGGCACTCGACGCGCCACAGTTCCTCGCCCGTCTCGGGATTGTATGAGATCACGTACGGGTCAGCCGTCGTGATGATCTGCGTATTCTCGTCAGTCCGGATCACGATCGGGCTACTCCAGGAGTTCGGCACCGGACGCGTCGTCCGCCAAACCTCCTCGCCCGTGGCCGCATCGAGCGCAATCAACGCTGACAGCCCTTCATCCGCGTCGAATGTCTGGTCGAGCTGCATGATGACCTTGTCCTCATGCATCGCCAGCGACGCCGCGTGGCCATACGAATTCTCGACAGGGCCGAACTCTTGCATCCAGACGAACTCGCCCTCGAGATCATACGCAACCACGTCGCCATTCGCGAAGCTCGCGAACACGCGCTCACCATCCGTCGCCACGGTCGGCGCGGCATAGCCGGTGTCTTCCATCACGTCAGGCAGGTCCTCGCCGGGCGGCCCGCTCCGATCGAAGGGCTGCGACCACAGCATCTCGCCTGTCGCCGCGTCGAAGCAATAGATCTCTCGCGCCATATCATCCGCGCCGGTGAGGAAGATCTTGCCCTCGCTGAAGATCGGCGAATTCTTGCCCGGCAGCGGGATCTCCGCCTTCCAAACCACGCCCTGGCTGGTCGCGCCATCCCATTCGGTCAAGTACTCCATCGCCTCGGCGCGCCCGGCCACCGGGCCTCGGAACATCGGCCAGCCCTCCGGCACGTCGGCGCCGGATGGGTCGGTCGGATGAGGAGTAGGCGCCGGATTCGGGGTCGGCTCCGGGTTGGGCGTGGGCCCAGGATCAGGCGTCGGTTCCGGATTCGGCGCTGGTTCCGGATTGGGCGTAGGCTCAGGATTCGGCGTCGGTGCGGGTGTCGGCTTTGGAGCGGGCGGCGGTGGCGACACAGCGGGCGCGGCTCCCGGCTTGCGAACAGCGCCGCGTGGCGGAGGGGGCGCGGGCGTCGGCGTAGCCACGGCGGCTCCCGCCGTCGGGGCCAGAGCCGCCGGGCCTGTCGCCATTGGAATCGGCGCCAGCGGCGCGTCAGGCACTGCGGCGAGCTGCGCGTCCACCACCTCAGGCATGTCCTCAACGGCGCGGATGTACTCCGCCGATGCGTCGTGGCGCGCGACCATCAACATCGCCAACAGGAATCCCGCCATCACCAAGCCGAGCGCGATGACCGACCTCAATCCCAACGCAGCATCAACCCACGAGCGGCCTGCGGCCTCGGGGGCGGGCATGGGCAGCTCAACCCGGTACTTCGCCGCGATATGGCTCGACAGCAAGAAGACCAGGATGCCTATCGCCAGCATCCACGTGCCTTGGACCGCGCGAGCCTGAGCCACGAAGTAGGTCGATCGCAAGCTCGTGTCCAACTCGCGGATCTGGCCGCGGATCCCGTCATTGGCCGGATCTGTGCCCAACTCGGCCTTCAGCAGCTCAATCTCCGCCGTCGTCAGCGGATCGCTCATCTTCGCCGTCACCGCGTTGCCGATCAGCAACGCGACAACGAGCACGCAGAATGCCAGCGCGATCCACGCGCTGGTGGCTGAGGCGAGATAGCCCGCACTCACGGATTCTTGAGGTTCATCGATGGGTGCGGGGTTCTCACTCGCCGTCTCGTTCGCCGTATCAATCATAGATGCTCATCCATACTGGCCGGCGGCAGGGCGTCTGCGCCGGCGTGTTCCACTGGGCATGAGGCGTAGCATCGACTGCACGCCAGGCAACTCCCCGGATCGACCTCGTATTCGCGGCGATGGCGTCGGACGCTCAATCCGATCATCTTCATCCCCAACACCAGCCCAATCCAACCCCCAAAGGCCCACGAGCCGACGTGGAATCGCCCGTGTATCGCGGCGGCCTCGCGGTAGACATCACTGGTCGGCAGGCCCTGCTCCTCAAAGGCCTCCGTCTCGTCCGTCATCTCCTCAACGCGGCCCTGCTCCTCGGCCCAGAGACGGTTCGCCAACTGCACTCGCGGATGGACCCGGGCAAGCAACGGGCTAGTCAGCCGCGCCAGTGCCCCGCCGACAACCATAAGCACGGGTAGCAGCACCACGAGCAACGCCAGCTTCCCGCGTCCGGCATGTCTGTCGACCGAGCCGGGATCAGGGGTCGGCGCCTGAATCGCCCCATACGGGCACGCCTCCGCGCAGAGGTGGCAGTTGATGCAGTCCGTCGGCGTGATGCGCACCTGCCACTTCGAGAACGGAGCCAAGAGCCTCAATAGCACCCCGTACGGGCACAGATACCGGCAGTACGGCCGTCCGACCACCGTCGACAGCAGCAGCACTACAGCGCCGAAGATCAGCATCCCCGCGCTGCCGCTGAGCCGGAAGAAGAGCACGAACGGATCGTAGTCACAGATCACGAACGCGCTGCCGGTCCCCGCGAACAGGACCGCCCCTCCCAGGTACACGTATGGCACGGTCCCCAGGGCGCTATCGAGCCACGCCGGGACCTTCACGGGCCGGAGCAGGACCACTTCCTGAGCCGCGCCCAGAGGGCACGCAGCCCCGCAGAAGACCCGCCCGAACAGCAGCACGAACAGTAGCGGAATCAGAAAGAACGCCGCCGCGACCACCGGAAGCCCGTAGTCCGCCCCCAGCGCCGCGTAGGCTACGTTCTGGATCGCCCCAATGGCGCAGATGCACCCGTGGCGATAGAAACCGAAGTATAGCAGCGAAAACACCGACAGGATGACGACTTCGCGACGCGCGCGCTTCTTCAGGACCACGTACGCCGCGACGCTCAGCACGACTAGCAGCACCGCGACGTCAACATACCCAAACCACTCCGCCCGAGGCGCGGGCGTCGAGACGTGCGGGTAGTGATACCCCTGGCTGAACTCAGGCGGCGGGAACTCCTCCGACGCCATGCAAGGCGCCGCGAGAACCATCAGCAAGAGAGGGGCGAGTGTGGCGATCCGCATGGGCGCGCTATTCGCTCCGTCTCAGCAAGTATGGCTCGCTCGCAGGCACGCGCACCACGGCGCCGGCGGGACAGGCCTTTGCGATGGCACACTCGTTGCAGTCCACGCACCGATCGTGCCTGATCTGCAGTACCAACGACCCATTACCGAAGGCGTGGCACCCCTTCACGCAGATCCCGCACCCGATGCACTTTGCCTCGTCGATCGAGTACTGGTAATACGGGTCCTCGACGAAGTTCCGCTTGATGGCATCCGTCGGGCAGCGCTGGTTCTCCGCGGCCGTCGTGTCATCCGTCCGCTGATCGATGAAATACGCGAAACACAGGTTACAGTAGCCGCACAGCCGGTATTCGTGCATGACCTTCGACGCCGAGGGCGTCAGCACGCACGACGTCGCGCAGATCTCACACGCGACGCACTTCTCCGGGTCGATCTGCCAGACGGTTTCCTGCGATTCGCCCTTAAGCGCCAGCGAGCCAATCAGGCCACTGACCGCCATCAGGCCAGCGCCTCGCAGCGTCTCGGGGAGAAACTCCCGCCGGGTCATTTTCTTAGGTTTATCTGACATCGGTCCGCCCTCGTTCGTCCTGCATGGCCTGCCGCGCCGTCATCGCCTCCGGCAGCTCGCAGGCACCGAGCGACGCGCACCCTCGGCACAGTCCCGGAGATGGGCACTCGCCGTTCCGCGCAACCAATGCGCCCACGCCGCCGCCGAGCGCCAGCGCGAGCGACGCTCTCCCTATCGACCGCAAGAAGCCTCGACGATTCTTCCCGCTCACTGCGTCGTCCCCTCGGCGACGGTCACCGGTTTCTCGGAAAACACGCGCACCAGCCCATCCGGCGGGTCGAGCACGTAGACTCGCCCATCCGCGCCGACCGCGATGTCGGTCGCTTCCACCGTGCGGCTCAACGCATCCGACGGCGCGACCACGGTGCTCAGCGCGCCATCGGGCTCGAGAATCTTCACGCGCGGAACGCCCTTCTCCGCCGTCACCACCCGCCCGTCATCCAGCACCGCGATGTCCGTCGGGTTGCAGCACCCGCAAAAACCATCGATCTCCATCGACGCCTTCCGCCACGAGGTGCAAATCTGGCCGTCTGCCGTGTACGTCTCCAGCGCTTGGCGGCCTGGGTTGTTGACCAGAATCATCCCGTTCGGGCCGACCACCACATCGAGGTGGTAACTCGGTATCACGAGCCCCGGCACGTCCCTCTCGTCATCCTTCTCGCCCAGCCGCCCGAGCAACTGCCCCTCGAGGTCGTAGTGCAGGATCACTCGATTGCCCGCGTCGGCCACCCACAGATCCTCATCCGCCAGCGTCACGCACGTCACGTAGGCCTTCTCACCGGGCAGACGCCACTCGGCCAGCACGGCGCCGGAGGCGTCATGTTTCCGCACCGCGTCGCGGTAGCCGATGTACATTGTCCCGACGTCATCGACATCGATGCAGTGCGGCGAATCCGCCAGCGCCGCCCAACCGCGGCCAGGAGGGTCGCGGTGATCCACAATCACCTGCTGGTCGCCAACGACATATAGGCGGCCATCGGCCCCAACTGCGATCCCCCGCGGTTCCTCGAGATCGAAGGCGATCTCCTCGGTCTGCTCGTACGTCACGAGTGCCGGATCCACGTCGCGGTACGAACGCGGACTCTTCACTGAGACCTTCTTGATGGTCTCGCGCGTCTGCCTGTCACCCGTGCATGAGCAGAGGCCAGTGGCGATCAGCATGGTCGCCAGGAGCCCAATACCCGCCCGGGCCGTCGCGTTGAGACCGGTCATTTCAGGCCCTCACGTCCAAACAAGTCATCACATTCAGATCGCGCACCAACAGGAGACCCCCCGCCAGCGCCAGCGGCCCCCACGCTTCCGGTCCATTCAGGACCTTCACGCGGGCGATTTCCTTGTAGGCCGAAGGGTTGGGCTCAACCAGCGCCAACTCGCCGTCCTCGTGCAGGATGTAGAGCATCCCGCCCGCGATCATGTATGGCCCGAGGCCAAATCTCTTCGTGCTGCCGCTGCTCCACTGCTTGTTGCCGTCCAAGTCGAGACACACGAGCTGACGGTTGGCCGACACGCCGTACAAGTATCCACCGTGCAGAATCGGCGTCTGCTGCTCTGATCCGTAGACGCTGGACTTGAGCCTGTAGATCACTTCCGCGCTCGAGGCGCCGATTTTCAGCATCGCAGAGCCCGCGTTGTACCCGCCACACACAAACACGCGCCCATCGCCAATATCCACTGGTGTAGGCACGTTCGCCGTGCTGACCTTCCAGTCCGGAAGCTCCCACAGCAGCGCCCCATCGCTCGGCGAGACTCCCACAACGCCGCCGGTCGCGCAGTATATGTACTGGCGCTTGCCGCCAGCCGTGATGGGGATGATCGAACTGTGCGTCATCTTCCAGCCACTTGGATTCGGCGTCTGCCACGCGATGGCCCCGGATGCCAAGTCCACCGCAATCATCATCGCGGACCCGCCGGGCGCAAGAATGGCCTTGCCGCCGTCGATCAGCGGGCATTGCCCCGCATACCATTGTGGAACCGTCGCTCCGAACTGGCTGACGAGGTTGAGCTCCCACAGCACCTGACCGCTCGTGGCTTCGCAGCACATCACGTGAAGCTTCGGCCCGAGCGTCACCACGTAGCTGTCCGTCACGGCGGGCGTCGTCCGCGAGATGCCGTGATTACGCTTGATTTGGACAGCATACGCCTGCGACCACAGCTCCTGCCCCGTCGCCAGCGCGAAGCACCGCAGCCGATCCGCCTTCGACGCCGCGTCATAGTCGAGCAGGTACACGCGGCCGTTCCGCACCACCGGACCGGCGTATCCCTCGCCAAGCTGCACCGACCACAGCGGCGCGGGGCCCTTGGCGGTCCAGTTCCTCGATAGCGGCGTCGTGTCCGTGCTGATGTTATCAAACTTCGAGCCCCTGAACCGAGGCCACGAACCCGACGCGGCAGGCACGCTCGCCGCGGCGGTCTGAGGCGCCGCCTGGACGACAGGCCGCGCGGCCACCGTCGCAGCAGGCTGGGCGCCCGCCGCCGGTTGCTCCGCCGTCACGGGGTCCAGGGCCGCCGCCTCAACGGCCGACTCGCTGTCGTCAGTCGCCGGGCCGGGCTCAGGAATGCGCGTCGATATGTCGCCCACATCCGGTTGCGTGGTCAACCAGTTCACGACTGACCAGGCGCCGGCAGTGGCGACGAGCACGGGGATTCCGAGCCCAACTACCAGCCGCACCGCCTCCACGCCTCGGCGCGGGCCGGCGAGCCGCACTCTCCGGTTCATATTGGTCTGGCCTCGATGGCTCCCGACGCAATTGGCGCTGGCCGCGCCTGACCTGGGGCACTTCGCTCGCCTCAGGGCGTTTGTGTATCTTGAGCCGTCGGGACAATGATGCGCGACACATCCGTGGCTCATGGTACTGCGGCGTCGGTGCGGAAGTCAAAGCCTGCGGTTCTCGGCCGCCACGCAGGTCCTTGTTATCTGACTTGTAGAAACACCGCGAGTGCCCACTCTGTTCGTTCGCTGAAGCGCTGTCATGGCAGCGGGCGCCTGCCGTTTTGGGGGCGCTCCGCAGTATCTTACGGGAGCCAACATGCGTATTCTTCACATCGCCGCGGGAGCCGGCGCAATGTACTGCGGAGCCTGCGCTCGCGACATTGCCCTCGTGCGGGGTCTGCGCGCCCGGGGCCATGATGTCAGCGTCGTGCCGCTCTACACGCCAGTGAGGATCGACGGCGACGAGCCCTTCCCCATCGCGCCCGTCTTCCTGGGTGGCATCAACCTCTACCTTCAGCAACGTTCGGCGTTCTTCCGCCGGCTCCCAAAGACCATCGACCGGATCCTCGACAGTTCATCGCTCCTGCGCTTCGTATCCAAGTTCGCGATCAACACCAAGGCCTCCGAACTCGGCGATATGACGGTGTCGGTCCTGGCCGGCGGCAACGGCCCCCTCCGCAAAGAGTCTGATTACCTGCTCGACTACCTTGAGAAGCAGGACAAGCCCGAGATCATCGTCATCACCAATACAATGCTCTCGGGACTCGCGCCCGAGTTCAAGAAGCGCCTCGACGTCCCGATTATCTGCCAAGTCCAGGGCGAGGACGCCTTCGTCGGCGGCATGCCGGACCCGCACCGCATCCAGGCGGAGGAACTGATCCGAGAAAACGCCCGCTTCGTCGATCTGTTTGTCTCGCCCAACGAGGCCTACGCGGAGACGATGCGCGGATACCTCGGCGTCCCCGAAGACAAGCTCCGCGTTGTCCGCACGGGGTTCGACGCGCAGGCATTTGACCCCGAACCCACGGGCGCGGATCAGCCTTTCACCATCGGATACCTCTCCGTCATCACGGGAGTCAAAGGGCTTGACATCCTCGTGGACGCGTGGCGCAAGCTCGTGGAAGATGAGGGGCGCGACGCTCGCCTTCTCGTCGCCGGCCGCGTGCTCGACAAGGCCTACTTCGCCGGCATCGAGCGCAGCGTGCGCGATGCCGGTCTCGCGGATCGCTTCGAGTTCCTCGGCGAACTCGAATTCGACGCAAAGGTCGACTTCCTGAACCGCTGCAGCGCGTTCTCCGTCCCCAGCCGCACGCCCGAGGTCCGAGGCCTGGCGGTCATGGAGGCGATGGCGAGCGGCTTGCCGACGGTCGCGCCGAATTCGGGTGTGTACCCGGAAGTGCTGGGCCTGACGCGAGGCGGGATGCTCTCTGAGCCTGAGAGCGCCGACGATCTGGCCGCGAAACTCGCCCAACTCATGGACGATGCCGGCGAAGCCAACCGCCTCGGCCAAGCCGGCGCGCAGGGCGTCGCCGAGCACTACAACATCGACCAGGCCGCTGATGGCATGACCGCCGCATTCCAGGACGTTGTGGCAGCGCCCTGCAAGGAGACCACCGATGCCTAGACCGCTCCCCGGCGTCCACGCATGGCTTGCCCTGAGCCTGCTTTCGCTCGCGGGCTGCGCGCCCGTCTCCGCGGAGGACTGGCCCCATTGGCGCGGCCCGGACCGAACGGACATCACGTCCGAGTCGTCCGGCTACGACGCCGGCGCCTGGCCTCTCGGCGATGCAGCGTTGACCAAGAACGTGGGTCGGGGCGCTTCCTCGCCCATAGCCGTCGGCAACCGGCTCTACACCATGGGATGGGCCGCCAACCAAGAGACGCTATGGTGCTTCGACGCGGCGACAGGCGAGGATGTGTGGAAGCAATCATACGCTTGCCCGCAGTACGGCCGCTACCATACGGGAGATGAGAGCGCCTACGACAGTGTCTGCGCCACCCCCTCCTACGATCTGACCACAGGCTACATCTACACGCTCAGCATCGACGGCGAACTCAACTGCTGGGACGCCAACGCCGAAGGCGCCAAGCTCTGGGGTTTCAGCCTCTACGACACGTACGACGTGGCGCAGCGACCGAACGTTGGCGGAGGTCTGCGCGATTACGGCTACACCACGGGGCCCCTCGTCTATGCCGACTGGGTCGTCGTTGAGGTCGGCGATGACGAAGGGACGGTCATGGCCTTCGACAAGACCACCGGCACGCGGCATTGGGCCTCCGAATGCAAGGACCCCGCCGGCCACACGGGTGGCCTCGTCCCCATGACGGTCGAGGGCATCCCCTGCATCGCGGTTCTGACCTTGCACCGCCTGCTCGTCATTCGGCTCGATCCCGGCCGCGAGGGCGCGACTCTGGCGACGTATGATTGGCAAACGGACTTCGCCAACAACATCCCCACCCCAACCGTCCACGAAGACACGGTGATCCTATCCACCGGCTACAACGTCAACAGGATGGAGCGTATCAAGGTCTCCTCCACCGCCGCAACGAAGATGTGGGACCAGCGATACATCACCAAGGTCTGCTGCCCGGTCGTCTACAACGGCAACGTGTATTTCGCCTGGGGCAAGCTACGCTGCCTTGACCTGGAGACCGGCGAGCAGAAGTGGGAAGGCGGCGCCTTCCGCGACGATTCGTCCATCATCATCACCTCAGACGGGCGGATCATCGTCTTCGGCAGCCGCACCATCGCGCTGGTCGAGACGGCGGATCGATCTCCGAATGCCTATAAGGAGCTGTCGCGGAAAGACGGCGTCGGCTCCTCGCAAACATGGCCTCACGTTGCCCTCGCCAATGGCAAGCTCTACGCCAAGGATCGCGAGGGGAACCTATTCTGTTTCTCGCTTCAATGATCGGCGCCGCCAGCCGGCGCGAAAACAACAGGAGGAGTACCCAATGACCGGCACGACAACTCACCGCCTCGCGTGGATCTGCGCGCTGGCCGTTCTTTGCACCCTCACCGCCCACGCAGGCGACTGGCCACAGTGGCGCGGCCCCAACGGGGATGGCGTCAGCACGGAGACGGGTCTGCTGAAAGACTGGCCCGAAGGCGGGCCTGAAGTCGCCTGGGAAATCGACAACATCGGCGAGGGCTACTCCACGGCCTGCGTCGTCGGCGACCGCATCTACACGCAGGGCAATGTTAACGGCGTCGAGCACATCATCGCGCTCAACGCCGCTGACGGCAGCCTCATCTGGGCGATCCAGCCCGAGCCCGTCAAAGCCGGCGTCGAGGCAAAGATCACCAAGGCCATAGCCGATGGCGACGCCAACGGTGACGGCCAGCTCGAGGAGGCGGAAGCGCTTCGAATGGACGGGTTCGGCTGGGATGTCAACAAGGCCGAAGTGCCGGCCGGCGATGACGCTGCCGCCACGGCCGCCGCTCGCGCCGCCCGCCTGATGGCCGGTCTCGACGGCGACAACGACGGCTCCGTCACCATGGCTGAGGGCGCCAGCGCCTTCAGACAGTACTTCCGCGACCTCGACCAGGAAGACCCCAACGCAGATGCCGACGCCCTGGCTGATGCTCGCGCGGCCGCCGAGATGGACGCTCGGGACGCCAACGACGATGATATCCTCGAGGGCGAGGAACTCAATGGCTCCTGGTTGCGCATGTTCATGCGGCAGATCGACAAGCGCGAGCAGGGGCGCCGCGGAGACGGCAAGCTCACGCTCGCCGAGGTCCTCGATTACCTCAAGAACCAGGAACCAGGACGCGACGGCAAGATCACCGAGGGTGAGATGGCGACCTACTACGCCAAGGCCCTCCCCAACCGCGACGGGCTGTATTCCACCGACGAGCTGCGCGCGCACCTCAGCCTCGGCTACACCAACGGCCAGGGCAACGGACCGCGCGGCACGCCGACGTTCGAAGACGGCAAGCTCTACGTCCAGGGCGGCTTCGGCGACGTCGCCTGCCTCAACGCCGAGGACGGTAGCACCGTCTGGCACGTCAACCTGATTGAGGACTTCGGCGGCCCCATCCCCTACTGGGGCTTCAGCGAATCCATCCTCATCACCGGCGACATGGCCATTATCACCCCCGGCGGCGAGGGGGGGACGGTCGCAGCGCTTAACAAGACCACCGGCGAGGTCATCTGGCGCGCGAATGAGGTCACGACCCCGGCCGAGTACTCGACCGCAGTGCCTGCCGACATCGGCGGCATCGCGCAGATCGTGCAGTTCGCAAAAGGCGGCGTCTACGGGCTCTCGCGCGACGAGGGCCGGCTGCTCTGGACCTACGATCACGCCAAAGGCGGACGCACAATCAACATCGCCACGCCAATCGTCGCGGACGACCACGTGCTACTATCAAGCTCCTACGGCAACGGCGCAGGCTTGGCGAAGATCACCACCGCCGACGGCGCTCAGAGCGCGGAGGAAGTCTGGTTCGAGAAGGCTCTCGATAACCACCATGGCGGGCTGATCAAGCTCGGGGATCACGTCTACGGCACCGGCAACGGTGGGCTGGTCTGCATCAACTACCTGACCGGCGAAATCGCCTGGCAGGACAAGTCGGTCGGCAAGGGCTCTCTCACCATCGCCGACGGCATGATCTACATGCTCGGCGAGCGCCACGAGATCGCTCTCGTCGAAGCCTCGCCCGACGGTTACGTGGAGCACGGGCGCTTCGGCATCGAGAACCTCGGCAAGCCAAGCTGGACGCATCCAGTCGTCGCCAACGGCCGACTCTACATCCGCAACCAGAACAAGCTGACGGCCTACAACATCAGCGCCAACTAGCACGAGCGACGATCATTGCCGGAGTACGGGCGCGACAGGCTCCGGCCTGTCGCGCCGTCGCGTCCGGACGGAGGCGGCAAGCGCCCTCATGGAACAGGCAACCCTCGTTCTCATCCCCGAGCCGCAGCGAATCACCATCAGCGAAGGCGCGTTCCGCCTGCCCGAAGAGGCGGCAATCGTTCTCGCCGATGATGCGGATGCCGAGGACGCCTTCGCCGCCGGAGATCTCGCCGCATCGCTCCTGGCTGAGCACGGCATCGAGGTCACCGCATCCGGCGCCCCCGTGATCACGCTGGGCCGATCCACCACCGAGAATGGACGTGCCGAGGGGTACTCGCTGACGGTCGACGCAAACGGCGCCCGGATTGAGGGCAATGATGCGGCCGGTCTGTTCTGGGGCACCCGCACCCTCCTACAGGCCGTGCAGAGCGACGGCGAGATCCCGTTCATGACGATCGAGGACTGGCCCGATCTAGAGCTCCGGGCGATCCACTACGACACCAAGCACCATCAGGGCACGTTCGAGTATGTCCAGGAGTTCATCCGCGCTCTCGCTCGCTATAAGATCAACGCGTTGGTCTGGGAGTGGGAAGACAAGCTCGCTTACGAGCGCCACCCCGAGGTCGGCGCGCCCGGGGCTTTCACCATCGCGCAGATGCAAGCCCTGACCGCCTACGCCCGCCGGTATCACGTGCAGATCGTCCCGTTGGTTCAGGGGCTGGGGCACGTGAGCTACATTCTCAAGCACCTCGAGCACAAGCACCTCCGCGAGATCGCGGACTCCAACTGGGAGTTCTGCGTGCTAAACGACGGCAGCTACGAGCTGCTATCTGATCTGTGGGATGAGGCCATCGAGGCGACGCCGAGCAGCAAGTACCTGCACATCGGCTCGGACGAGACGTACGAACTGGGCGAGGGAGAAGCGTGCGGATGCCGGGCGGAAGCCGAGAGAATTGGCAAGGACGGCCTGATGGGCATCTTCATCGACCGATCCGTCGCCCACGTCGAGTCGCGAGGTCGCCGCGCAATGAGTTGGGGAGGCCGTTACCGGCCCGACGCCAACTACCAGCCGCCCAAGGGCATGATCTTTGTCGACTCCAGCGATGTGGAATACCTGAGCGAGGCCAAGCGCGAGGGTTACGACACGCTCGCATACGCTCCCAACCCGGGCATTGAGCCGCTCTTCCTCGGGCACTTCCCATGGACTCAGCGCTCAATGTGGCGCGAGGACCCGGTTCGCATCAACGACGGCTGCTTCCGCCGCACGGCCGGCACGATCCAGGCGGCTGGCCAGGCCGGCGCAGTGCTGGGGTCGATCACAACATCATGGGACGATTCCGGGCTGCACAACCAGGCTTGGATGCCCCGCTTCATCTGCGCGGCCGAGTACTCGTGGTCGTGCGCAGGTCCCGACATCGAGACGTTCATCGACCGCTACATGCGCGAGTATTTTGGGCCCGAGGCGGGCCATATGCGCGAGCTATTCCAGCTCCTGCAAGACGGCGCGCTCTTCTACTACGACACATTCCAACGCAAGGTGTGGCATTGGGGCGATGTCGGCAAGGTCCACCTGCCCGACCTGCCGCGCGGAGGAGCGGAGTATTCGCAGTTCTGGCGCAGGCGCTACTCAGACCTACTCAAGGCGGCGCAGGCGGAGCGCCAGCGCATGGCTCGAGCGTTGGCGATCATCGACGAGAACCTCGCGCGCGGCGCGCGCCACTCAAGCGACCTTGAGATCTTCCGCACGTGCGCGGAACTGATGCGCCACAACGTGGATCTGATCCTGATGCTCGGCGAGTTGGAGAACGAGATCGGCGCGGGGCACGGTCTCCACTACTCCGACCGCCGCCAGGCACTCGCCCACTTCCGCAGCGCGCAAACGCTCGTTCAGGAGCACCTCGCCGATCGCGAGGCCGTCTTCACCGATCTCGTTGAGGTCTGGGAGAGGACGCGCCTGCCCAAGGGTCTCAACACGCCGGGCAAGCCGTTTGCGCATGACCGCGACCGGGCGCGCCACTTCGCCAACCGCACGGCCGATATGCGATACCTCATCATCGATGAGGAGTTACTCGATCTCGAAGGGTATCTCGCCAAGCTCAGCGACTACATCGCCGAATACGAGGCCGCCCCGTAACCGTCATTCCTTACCCAGCGCTAAGATCGTCCCTTCGCCGGCCGCGAGGGTCAATTGTCCGGTCGCGCTTCCCCCGGCGAAATCCCGTCTGAGCGCGACGTCGTCGCCGCGCACCACATCCGCCACCGACGTCGTCGTCTCCCCCACCCTCAGCACGATCGTCTGCTCGGCATTGAGATCATCGTTCACAACCACAGCATACGGATCGCCCGCGTCCGGATCCAAGAAGACCTGCGCCTGCCCCGGCGCGTCGACCTCAAGCAAGGGCTCCTGCGACAACTCCCACCGAAGGATCAACTCCACGTGCGGCTCGAGGCTCGCATACACGCGCCCCAGTTCCTCGAGTTGCGGCGTCGGACTTGCATCCGGGTTGGTCAGCGCATTCGGCCCAAGGTCCGTCTCCTCAGTGGCCAGCACTTCCTTCCACTTCACATCCGGCGGCGGGAGCGTCGTCGTCTCCGGCTTGGGCGTCTCGGGCGCGAGAGTGTAACAGACGTACCCCTTCGCTCCGCTCCGCAGCGTCTCCCAGACCTGCCATCTCATCTCCGCGAGCGTCGGACACCGCCAGTGGAGGTACGAGCCCGGCAGACCGATCAGATGCCACTCGTCGTCGTACTTCCGCGGCCCCCAGATGTCCGAGAAACACATCCCCATCACCCACCCCACCATGTCTCTCTCGCCGATAGCCTCAATCATCTTCGCCGCGTTTCGGCGCAGGAAGCTCCGGCTCGCCGCGTCCGTGTGAGGCCCATTCGGGTCCTTCGGGCCAAAGAACGGATACAGATCAACGCACGCCACCGGCAGATTCGTGTTCTCCGGCACGTGCGGCGTCTGCGGCCACATCGTCACGCTCGTGCAGAAGCGCCCCGGATCGAGTTTCGCAAACCGCTCGCGGAGCGTCTCCACGCGCGCCAGTTGCTCAATGCTTGGTTCATCGCTCAGCACCCATCCGATCAGCGTCTCGGAATCGCCTGCCGCCTCGACCAACCTCGGAAGCACCTCATCGTAATACGCGCCGTCGTTGGCCCAGCGCCAGTCGACCTTCGCCTCCACAACGCTCATGCTCGGCAGCAGCTTCATGCCGCGCTTCTCGCACTCATCGATCAACCTCGGCAGATCGGCCTCGGCCATATTTGTGACCCACAGCAGGTTGACGTGGTTCGCCTCCAGCGCGTCCAGCCGAAGACACGCGTCATCCCACATCTCAATCCCCTGTTGCTTCGCGCACCCGCCCACGCGCTCCCAACTGACGTACGCGCCCAGCGGTACGAAATCCGGCGGACCGTCCGCAACCGAACTCGCCGGTGTCAGAGCCAAGGCAACCGCCAGATGCATCATCATTGAGCCAGACCTCCCCAGAGCTATGCACGCCTGCATGTTAGCCGCGCCTCACCCCCAGCACCTCCCATGGAGCACCAGGAGCCCGCTCCACCTGCGGCGAAGTGGCCCGCATGCGCTTCCTAACGACTACGGTGCTCGCCTGCCTCATGCCCTCGCTCGCGTTCGCGCAGAGCCTCACGCTCATCACAGATGGCGAGCCGTCGGCCCAGATCGCCCTGCCTGCCGATGCGCATGAAATCGAGACGCAGGCCGCCGACGAGTTGAATGCCTACCTGGAGAAGATCACCGGCACGAAGTTGCCGATCACCTCTGAGCCCGACGAAGCCATCGCAACCGTGTGGATCGGCCCGCCCGACGAGGACTCAGCCCTCGCCCTCGATCTCGCATCCCTCGCCTTCGACGGCTTCGTCGTCGACTGCGAAGGCGAGCGACTCATCCTCGCCGGCAACTGCCCGCGCGGGACGCGAAATGCGGTCTACTGGGTGCTCGAGGAGCTCCTGGGAGTGCGCTGGTTCATCCCAACCGAACTAGGCGAAAACGTGCCGCAGTCCAACACGGTCACAATCCCCGCCCTCCGCCGACGCGAGGAGCCGAGATTCGTCAACCGGCGCAACCACGGCGTCGACACGTCCATCGTGGGCGAGGGGGCAAAGTGGCGCGACCGCATCCGGATCACCGACCACAGTTACGCCATTCCGTTCAACCGCTACTCCCACTGGCTCTACCGCGTCTTCCCTGTCTCGAAGTATGGCGAGACCCATCCGGAGTACTACCCGCTCATCGGCGGCGAGCGCCGCATCCCGTCGTCTGACAGCGCGCAGAACTGGCAGCCCTGCACCTCAAATCCCGAGGTCATCGCCGAGACAATCGAGTACGGGAAACAGTGGTTCGCGGACAACCCGGAGGCGAATTTCCTCTCGGTCGGTATGAACGACAGCGGCGCGTTCTGCGAGTGCGACAACTGCACGGCTCTCGACATCGCTGACGAGACATTCCGCGGGCAGACAATGCTGTCGGACCGTTACTTCACCTTCGTCAAGGCGGTCGCCGACGGCTTGCGCGACGACTACCCCGACAAGTACGTCTCCGCCATCGCCTACTGGACGGTCGAATCGCCGCCCAAGCGCGTCGAGTTGCCCGACAACACGATGGTCGTCATCACCCAAGACATCGCCCAGTGGCATGACCCGAAGTACAAGCAGACTGACATGGACTTCGCGCGCGAATGGGCGGACGCGAGGGGCGAATTCGGGACCTACGATTACACCGGGCTCGGTTGGCTGATGCCACGCGTCTACCCTCACGCGATGGCTGAGTCGCTACGCTTCTACGACGAGATCGGCGCCGTCGCGGTGACCAACGAGGCGTGGCCCACCTGGTGGTACGCCGGCCCGCAGATGTATCTCCGCGCGAAGCTGATGTGGGATCCATCCCAGGACTCCGACGCCGTGCTGAACGACTTCTACGGCGGCTTCTTCGGCCCCGCCCAAGGGCCCATGAAGCGCTTCTACGACACCCTCGAACGCGTCATGATGAAGCCTCGCGAGGGACGCTGGTTCGAGGGACTGGGATCGGTTCTCCAGCAGATGGACATCTGGCAGCCCGCCGACTTGCGCGCCTGCCGGTCGGCGCTGACGCGAGCCGCGGAGCTGGCCGCCGGCGATGCCCTTATTGAGCCGCGCGTCCAGTTCGTCGCGCGCGGTTTCGCGTGGTCTGGTGCGATGCTCGAGGAGTACTGGCAGGCGCAAGTTGTCCGCGAGCCATCGCGCCCCGGGCCCGCGGGCGCGGCCGACCACTTGGCAACGGTGCGTCTCTTGCTGGACAGAACGAACCGCAGGGAGCAAGCTTGGGCATCGATCACTGACGACGAGCTGATCTCAGGCATCTACAACAGCATCACGATGACCCATTCAGGGCGTCTCGCGAGCTGGCGCAACTACGTCGAGGCATCGTTGACGCAGGGCGTCACGACGCTGCTTGGTCGAGGTGATGAGATTGCCGCGGCGGATCTTGCCGAGCTATCCGCCGCAGCGCCGGAGCGCATCGCGGTGGCGATCCGCACGCAACAGTGGGCCGAGGCAAATCCCGACGCGCCCAACCTGTGCAATAACCCCGGTTTCGAGGAGACGAAGGCTGACGGTCCGACGCCCGAGGGCGTCGATTGGGTCTCGACCGACGCGCCTCCGGCGTGGTCCAAGTGGGTGATCGATGACGGCACGATTGATCAGCTCGAGTGGGAGTCAACCGGCGGCCACGACGGGGCGCGTTGCGTCAGGATCGCCGGCATCCGCAATGGCTGTTTCATCCAGGCTGTTCCGGTCGAGCCCGGCGAGGTCTGCTACGCTTCGGCGTGGGTGAAGACAACTCCGTCCAATGAGTTCAAGGTCAACCTGGGCGTCCGCTGGCAGGATCCAAATGGCGCCTGGACCGCCGATGCGTCCGACCGATTCGCCATCACAACCGGTGGCCCCGACGCGTGGCGCAAGCTCTCGGTCGTCGTCACTGTTCCCGAGGGCGCCGGCTTCGCGGTGATCCTGCCCGGCACGGTCGACCAGAAGCCCGACGACGCCGTCTGGTACGACGACATTCGGTTCATCAAGCTACCCGACGGCGCGCTCGACTAGGCAGGATCTCGAAACAGCCACTCGCCACCCAACGGCTGCAAATCGTCGCCCGGCCCTTCGATCTCGATCGCCAGCTCATTGGGGTTATTCCAAGCCTGGATGTAGTCCACCTCAAGCCTGTGATACCCCGCCTTCAGCGCCGCCCTACCCTCGGCATCCACCTGTCGATAGCTCGAATAGACGACCGCCGGCAACTCCAAGTCGCGCTTAGGGTTGACGATGAAGACCTTGGCCTCGGTTGGCGAGTGGCACGTGAAACGGTACGTGCCGTCCTCGGGCGCCCGCAAGTAGCCCGTCCACTTCAGGCCATAGCTCTTCTCGTCCGCCCACGAATCCAGGCTGCAGTCCAGGCTCGTGCCAGCCTCCACCGGTTCCTTTAGCATCAGATCGTACAACCGAATGCTCTTCTCAAAGCGGAACAGCTCATGCGTCAGCCCCTGCTCTAACTCGGCGTCCAGCGGGAGATCCGGCTCCCGCAGCGCCCACGCGCGCGGATCGTGGTCATCGACTTGCGCGGCTTCGGCCTCGGGGAAAGGCGTCAGTTCGACCGCCCCGTCGCGCAGCGCGAACTCGAAGTCAGCGGCCTCGATGTCGACTGCTTCCCCATCGACATCCAGCCCCTCGCACCCGATCACAATCCCGGACACTTCGCCCGCCGCACCCGTATGGACCAGCAACGCCTCCGCGTCCGCCTTGACCGATCCGACCTCCAGCACCGACGCGTCCGCCGCCGCCAGGTACTGAATCCGCCCGCCGCCTCTCAGACCAACGTCCACCCCGCCATCCACCTCCGTGGCATCGGCGACCGGCGACTCTTCGCCCACATCCATCGGCGACATCACCGTCACCAGCGAGCCGCTGTCACCGCTCCCCCAGTTCACATGCACGTCCACAGCCGGCTGCGCATCTCCGATCCCAGCCGCGAACCACCCGAGCCAGTTTTCGCGATCTCCGTGATACTTGGTGTAGGTCACGCGCTCCGGCCCGAAGTGCCGGAACTCCACGTTCGGCCCATCCGGATCGACCGTCCGCAGCACCTTCGCCTCCGCATCGAGCGAGAACTCGTCGTCCCCAAATCCGGCAATCGTGCTCTGCCAATTGGCGTGCTCAACGCGCGGCAGGAAATTCCAGAGCTGCGTGTACTCGTGCTCCGCGTCGCCGCTGCTATCCATCCGGTCCAGGACCACCCAGAGCCCCGCGGCCTTCACGAAGATGACCTGCCGGTAATGCGCGACAGACTTGTCGATCTCGACGTCGCGTCCATCCTCGAACTTGCCGTAACCCAGATCGTACAGTCCATCGACGACATCGTACCGATCCGAGGTGTGCCACCGGCTGTCCACTGGCGTCTCGTAGCCGCGAGCGACCTTCGGCCCATCCTTCGATTGCGAGTTGCCGTCCACGATCACCGTATTGCACTTCAGGCTCGAGGCCTCGCTGAGGTAGAAGTCCGCTCCCCTCGCGTCCTCGTTGCGGAAGTTGCCATACGTCGGGCTTCCGCCACACACCACGAGTTGCCGCCCGAACGCCGTCATCTGGATCGCGTTATTGTCGCGCATCGAGTGCCCGCGCTGCGGTCTCCCCGCCATGAAGAACAGGTAGGGATCGTCCATCTCCCATCCGCCCCGCATCGCGAAGAACCCGCTGTACCGATACGCCTTCGACGCGTATTCCCGCGGCCGAACGGACTCGCGACCGTGGATAGCGTCTGACGCCCAATACCGTTCCGCTGCTTCGTCGCTGCTCCAGACATCCTTCCCCAGGATATCGTGATGGTTGCCCACCTTTGGGAGACCGCCTAGCGGCGTCTGCAGGCCATCGTCAACTGCTCGCCGCGCTCTCACTTTCGCCAGCGCGAGCTGCGCGTAACTCGGCGGCTCATCGCCGAAGAACCGCACCAACTCCTCAAGCCCTTCCTTATCCTGGCCGTTGTAGTTGAAGCTCTGCTCCAGGCTCCCGCCGTCGGGCAGGAAGTTGCCCGTCAGCATGTCCTCGTAGCCCCGGTTGATGTACTCGACGAGCTGCGGCGTCTTCTTGAAGTTCGGGAAGATGACCGACATGAACACTAGCGCCTTCAGCCCCTCCGAGCGCTGGTTTGGCACCGCGCCCGAGCCCAGGCAAAACCACAGCAGCTTCCCAGAGTGGTCCTCCACCAGCGAGATCGCGATCTCCGCCAGTTGCGCCGACGGAACGCGGTCCAGTTCCTCACGCGTCGGCTCTCCATTGAGCGGCCCGAGGATGCTCTCCCAATCGTCCGGCTTGTCTGCCGACAGGCTCTTGGCGATGCCGGCCATGATCTTGATGAAGTTCTTCGCCCGCCAGCCCATCCCGAGACCGTTCGTATTCAGCCGCCAGTCCGTGCGGTAAATCTCCCGGACCTCGGTGTCGCCGATGCCCTTCGCGTGGTAGTCCGCCCAGAACTCGCGGCGATTATTCCGCGCGAAATCGCTCATGATCTCGAAGGCCTTGAGCAGATGGACCTCATCATCCGTCTGCCAGTACTTGCCGACCAGTGCTTTCGCGAACTCGAAGTTCGGGTAGTCTGCTTTCAGCAGCTTCGCGCCCTTGTCGAGCGCCGCCAGCTCGGGCGTACCCCAGTCGACCGGGCCGCTGATGTCCACCGCCCAGTCGATCTTCCCAATCGTCCCCGGCGCGCCCGCCATGCCGTAGATGTCGACGAAGCCGACCAGTCCGGAGGTCAAGTACTCCTCGCGACTCGTCTTCCCGGCCAGATGGTCGGCCGCTCCGCCCGGCCTTGGATGGATCACGTACCCGTGCCAACCGTATTCGCCGAAGTCGTGCTCGCGCAGCCGCGTGACCACGCCATCGCGCCACAAGTCCAGCGCCCCCTCGACGTCGCCCCCATCCGCCAGCGCGGCGACCTCGCGCATCTCCGGACGCGTCATGTCCAGCCGCGCGAACAACTCCCGCGCCACATCGGCCTTGTCCTGGGCGACAGCCGAAGCACACGAAATGACACACCCAACCAACACGCCGAGCAGTCGCCGTCCCATCGGCTAGCCCTCTTTCTTGCTTCGCGCGGTCTGATCCGCCGGCCACTGGCGCGCCAGGACTAGTCCCCGCGCCGCACGCAGCGGAAGCCGTAGAGATCGAGCCCGAAGCACTCTTCCGCGTGCCCGGGATCCTCATTGCCTCGGTACGCGGAGCGGCACTCGGCTTCAGCCGAATCCCAGGAGCCACCTCTGACAACCTTCACATCCCCCTCGGCTGGGCCGCGGGGATTCTCTCGCGGGCTCTGCTCGTAGTAGTCCACCGCGTAGAAGTCGTTGCACCACTCCCAGACGTTGCCGTGCATGTCGCGCAGCCCCCAATTGTTGGGCTTCTTCTTCCCAACGGGGTGGTTGCGCATGTCCGAGTTGCCCCTGAACCAGGCGTGCTTCTCAAGCTCAGCCGCGTCGTCACCGAATGAGTAGGCGGTGTCGGTGCCGGCTCGACACGCGTATTCCCACTCGGCCTCGGTGGGCAGCCTGTAACCGTCCGCGTCGAAGTCACATTCCCACGTCTCCGGGTCGTAGCACGGCTCAAGTCCCTCGGCCTCGGATCGCGCGTTGCAGTAGGTCGCGGCGCCCGACCACCGGACTTGCTCGGCCGGGTAGCCCGGTCTCACCGAGCCCGACGGGCTCTCCCCCATCAGGGCCAGATACTGCTTCTGATTCACAACCTGCTGGTCCATGTAGAATGCATCCACGCGCACCTCGTGGGGCGGCTCATCCACCTCCCCCTCGGCATCGCCCATGGTGAACGTTCCGCCGGGCAGCCAGACCATCTTTACGCCCGAACTGAATTTCACCGGTCGCGGAGCGTCGGCGTCATCACCCACGGCGGGGCCCAGAAGATAAGCCAGGTACATTCCCAACGCGGCCAATCGTGTCATGACGTCATCGCTCCCAGTGGATTACGCGGCGCTCAGTAATACCCGCTCATCAGTTCGTATCCCACCGGCTCTCGCAGAATGTCGCGAGTCCGGCGGCGAATCTCCTCGGCCAGCTCAGCCATCTCGGGGCTGGAGACACCTCGATAGCCGGCCTCCTGGAAGATCCTCCGCGCCAAGGTGTTCTGCTTCCTGACGAGAGACTCCAGGCCCCCGCCCATGCGCCTCCAGTCCGCGCCGAGGCCGGTGAACCGCTTGAGGTTGCTCGGACGATGCTTCGCTGTGAGCGCCGCCGTCAGCCGCCCGAGGGCCTGGGCCGCGTCCATGTCCTGGATGTTCTCTTTGCTGGCGTCGTAGGCATCGATCAGAGCCTCGGCCATCGGCGTGATCTCATCCAGGTACGCCTTTGTCTCGGGATCGTCGGCTTTCTGATCCGCCAGGTAACGCACCATCACACCGGCCCACTCGCGATAATCGCTGGTGCGACCGTGGAGCACGCGCAAGTGGGCGAGCATGTCCTCGATGCCCCCCTCAACCCGCGCCCGCTCATCGACTTCCTTCCCCTCCTCAAAGACGGGCGTAAGCTCCCGCGTCACGCCGCACGTCGCGCACCCCACCACGTAATCCAACCGGTAGGGCGGGCGCTCCGTCCGACCGGCGAAGTCGAGCACGCCCGCGCGCGTCGGCTCATCAAGCACTCGCCCCACGACGTCGTACGGGCAGAGCACCGACTCGGGCGTCTCGGAGGTCCGCTCGGTGCAATAGACCACCGACACGCCGACGGGCGGCATCTTCTTGCCCATCCGGTAGACAGCCGTGTCCTCGTCGAACCACACGGGATACCGGTAGTTGCCAATCCCCGCTCGCCAGGGGTTCTTCGTGGCATGCTCCGCAGCCGTGCCGAAGGTGTATGTCGTCGCGACCCGATCCTCGACCAACTGCGTCAGCCACTTGCCCCCGAACGGCTTCTGCCACTCGCTGGCTGTGTCTCGCTCCAGGTACGACGGCGTGAACTCCTCGGCGTGCCAGATCCCCGGAGCCTCGAGCAGGGCGACGAACACGGGCTGGCCATCCGTCGCGATGTCGATGGATTCAATGAGGCGACCGGCGCCATCCTCGGACTCCAGCGTGAGTCGCGCGGTCTGCTGTCCCTGTCCCCACGCGGTGACGAGCGCGCTATCGCGTCCTTCGACGAGCCCGAGCAGCATGTTCTCTGACGGGATATGAAGCGCGCGAAGCTCCGGATAGGCGTCCGCACGATAGATGAGGTCATCAGAGATCACGTTCGGCACTACCGCGTAGCTAAGCCTGGCCTGCAGACTCAGGCCGCGCATGCTCCCCTCGGATTCGACCTCGACGATCTCGCCCCCCGTGAACGAGAACGTGGCATCGCACCCGTCCGGCAGGTCGCTGCCCGAGAACCCACAGCCCACGACTGCCTCATCGGCTGCAAGCCGCGCCATCTGACACGACAGTTTCGCCCCCGGTCTCGCTCCAAGCTCCAGAGGAACCAGCTCCAGCCGCTTCGCCGAGGGGTCCGCGCGCGAGTAGAGAACGACCCTTCCCGCGCTCGACCACATGACCGCCGTGAAATGCTCGTTCTCGAGCACCAGATCGCCTTCGCACGAGTATCCCTCATCGATCCCCGGATCGATGAGGCTCCAGGCGGCGCGGTCTTCTAGATCGACCCCGTCGCCGAAAGGTTGCATCGTGTCGAAGGCGGCAATGCCGCCTTGCGCCGGTGCCGACACGCACGTGATCGCGCACGCGAGCAACACGAAGATCAATCGCTGTCTCATCAATCAGCCCTCTTTCTTGCTTTGCGCGATCTCATCCGCCAACGCCCGCGGGCCCCCAGTATAGTACAGACGGGCGAGCGATTTGCGTCTGCGTTCGGGCGTGGCGTCGAGCAGGTCCGCGAACACTCTCTCCGCGAGCCAGTAGGCGTTCTGGTAGGTCGCCCAGCGGGAAGCAGTCTCGGTCAGATCGGCATAGCCACGTCCCGGGCGAACATCAACGAGGGCGCCGAGCGCCGCGTGGTCGCGCGGATCGACCTCGAGCGCGGCGGCAGGCAGCGGCTCCGCATCCTCGTCGCTGAGCAGACCTGCCTCCTTGGCCTCGGCATACAGTGCCAGAGCATCCTGCCAACGCTGCTCGGCCGTCTGTTCGAAGAGCCTCCGGAGCCGGTCGTAGGCCTCCAACCGCAGCCCCGTAACTTCCGTGCCATCCCAATCAGACACCTTCCGGCCGGACAGAGCGTCGGCCGTCCTGATGTCGAACAGCTCGCACGCATCCGGGTGGGGGTCCTCCGCGGTCGCGAAGTCCAGCAGGTTCACGACACGCGTCGGCTCGAAGGACTCCTCGTCGCCATAGACGACGTCGCCATGGGTGATCTGGTCGATGAAGCCGTTGTCATCCGTATCCGCGTACCGCACCACCGAGTAGCGCAGCCCCTCGGGCGGCTCCGGGCCCTCGCGGGGCCGATCTATGCTCCCCTTGTACATCGCCCGACAGTCGATGGTCCACTCGGCGCGCTCGGCTTCGTAGAGATGGATCCGCCCGTCGAACTTGCCCACGTAGAGCCGGCCGCCGCCATCGTAGTCGTCGTCGGATTCCCACCGATCGCCCAGGTGGTCCTCGTAGCCGTAACCTTCGTGCGGAGAGAACATCTCCTCCCAGCGCACGTCGTCGTTGTCCTCGTCGACGAGCAGGAAGACGCTATCCCACCCGAGACCATGCAGCTCTGTGCCGATCTTGTAGGCATCGAAGTACGGGAAGTACATCCGCTGAGTCTGCCGGCGCAGCGGCAGCCGTCGGCCGAAGAGGTAATCGGCAGCGGGCAGGCTCCCCAGAGCCGGGAAGTCCTCGACCATGTGGCTGTAGTCATACGGCCGGCTCTCGTGCCCCAGCCAGGAGACCTGAAGGTCGAGGGACGATTGGCGCTGGATGTCGGAGGCGTTGTCCAGGTCGAACGCGACCTCGACCTCCATCAGAGTGCCCTCGCACCGCCCATGCGTGTCAGTCACGCGGACGACCATCTCGGTCGACCCGTCATCGTCGAGATCGTACCAGGCGATGGGGTTCTCCCACGCCGCGCGCGTGTCGGAGTAGATCTCGCCGCGCATATTGAGCCAGCCCTGGAGGAAGAACCCGTTGCCGGCCCTGTCGGAGACGTAGTTGCCCTCGGTAGTGCACGCTTGCTCATCCCCGTAGCCGGGGACGGACCAAGCTAGGTTGTTACTACGGTTGTCATCGTCCAGGTCGAAGTTGTACTTGACCAACTCCCCCCATCCGACGTACCGGTCCGTCCTCTCGATATCAGGATCGCCATCACCATCCAGGTCGATAACCTGGTACCAGTAGTCCTCGTCCCCATCGAAGTCGCCGTCATCCTCGCGGTCCACGAGCAAGGTATACGAGCCCCACGCGCCGCGCATGGGGTTCCACGTCACGGGCGGGTTCTCTCCGACGTTGTGGGCCTGGTCGAGATACGCGTCCCAGTCGCGGTCCCAGTCATCCGTCCAAGGCAGGGAGCCGTCATCGGCGATGAAGGCGGCCACGTGGTCCTGCCAAAGGCAGACCAGCAAGTAACTGCGCCCGTCGCCATCGAGATCGTGCCTGCCAAGCCCAGGCGCGGCTCGAGTCTCGAACAGGGCGACCTCGGCGAAGCCTCCGCTGTTCTCATTGATTCCCGCGCCGTCTCCATAGTGGCTAAGAAGGTGGATCTCGACCCACTCCGTCGGCGTGGGATCGAATGCGAAGGTCTGCCGCTCGTCGTCTTGGGCCATCACGATGTCGCGAGTGGTCCCATCCGAGAACACGAGCCGGATGTCCTTGAGGTGGACGAAAGCACCGAACCCCGTGTTCTGGAGATCGACCTCGTGGACCGTCCTCTCCTCGCCCAGTTCGAGCCGGCACCAGATGTCGAACCCGGGCTGGCCGATATGCCTGGCCATCCACTGCAGATCGGGGTAGTACGGCGGCGACGCCCACGTGCCGTCGACGATGTTCCCGACAACCCAATTGCTATCTGAGGCCCCCTCGGGCGCCTCGGAGACCGCCACCGCCTCGACGGCAATCGGCACGCTGATCTTGCCGGGCTGCGCCGCTGCTGACGCGCACGCGATGGCGCACCCAAGCAATGCGCCGACTGGTCGGTGTCTCATCGACTAGCCCCCGCTACGGCGAGGCCCGTCTGCCATTCGTTGCCTCTCATGCCTGCATAAACCATGTAGTAGATGCCGCCGATCCGGATCACTTGGGGCGTCAGTATCCCGTCGCAGTCCCAGGCGTGCGGATCCGGAGAGGGCGTGAAGATGGGATTGTGTGGATTGGGTTCGAAGGTGCGGAAGTCGCGCGTCCGCACGTGCCCGATGCGCCAGACATCGCCGTCAGACCCGCCGTAGAAGATATGGAAGTACTCCGGCCCCCTGAACAGCTCCGTCTCTCGCACGCCTCGGCTATCCCACGCTTCGCCGGTGCCCGTGAAGACGGGATTGTGGGGGTTCCTCGTCACGGCGGCGGGATCGCTCGTCGGCGCGGTTGCGTGACAGAGAGTCAGGTTCCCCGACATCACCGCGCCGCCCGTGTAAATGATGTGGATCGTCTCGCCATCGACGGCAGCCGTCGGGTGCGAGGAACCGTCCCGATCGTACTCGGCATCCGCGGGAATCACGGGCGTGTCTTGCACGCGCGTCCATTCGCCGAAGTCCCCGTCGCCCACCAGCAATCCCGTCTGCTTGGGAGGCTTCTGCCGCTTCCCGAGGTAGTAGACATAGAACCGACCGTCGGCGGGGTTCAGGAACGGGAACGGGTACTCGACCGCCCAGTCGTCGAAGCCATCCTCCGAAGGCAGTAGGACGGGGTTCCTCGAGTCGTGCTCGACCGCCGAGGGATCGCTCACCGGAGCCGTGCTGTGCATCAGCGTCCAGTGGTTGTCTTCCCGCCGTTTCGACCACAGGTAGTGAACCGTGTCGTCCACGACGATCGCGTGGGTGGCGGCCGCCCATTCCGGCGGCTCGCAGGCGATGATCGGGTTGCCCTTCTCGATCCGCTCAAAGCCGGCAAACACCTCGAAGGGAATGGCGTCGCTCGTCGCGTGTCCTGTTGATTCTCCCAAATTCTCTGTCTCCTGATGACTGCAATGCCGGTCCGATGCGGGCGCTCCTATTCCCCTCCCGCCATCCTTCGCGCGATCTCCTTCGCCACATCGTGAGACACCGAGCAGTTGCCCTCGGCATCATATCTCAAGTAACTCGCCGTCTCATACAGGATGAACCCAGAGAACCGCCCATCCGCCCGCGCCCGGCTGAACTCATCCGCACCCGTCGGGTGGATGTACCGGTTCACGGTTAGCGGGATGCCGTTCGCCTCGCAGCGCTCGATCATCTCGCCCGCAATCGCGTCGTTGAAGATCGAGTCGAACGGTAGCGCGAACATCCTCAGGATGCCCTCGTCCATCAGACCCTCGTCCACCCACTGACGCCAGTTGAAATCCATATTCGCTGGGTACGCCAGCTTGCGATTGTGCGGCGGATCGGGCCGGAACCAGTCGATGTTCAGGTTGATGCGCATCCGCTTGCCGTTCTCGGCGAGCCGCGACTTCGCTCGGCGCAGGAAGTCGGTGTACGCGTCGCCGCGCACCGCCGAGATCGTCGCGATGTCGGCTTGGCCTCGTCGGCGCGCCTCCTCCAGGATCACCTCGTTGAATCCATACTCGTCCGCATGCTCCGTGTGCGTGCCATGGTTCTCGACGCGGATGTCCACGCCGTCAACGCCCGCCTCGATCATCTCCTCGATGCACGCCATCCAGAAGTCCCGCACTTCGGGCTCCGTCTCGCACAGCACGCCCGGCAGGTACTCGTTGTGCCCCCGCGCGAACGCGACACACCCTCGGTTCCCGCTCGCGTTCGATTCATCCAGCCGCGCCATCGACGTGCCATACCCACAATCGAACACGAGCCCATGGTTGCGGAAGTTGATCCGATCCCTCAGGTAGATCATCGCGCCCGAGAAGAGCACGCCGGGGATCTCATCGCCCTCCGCGTCGAGCGCCGTCAGCACCGCCGAACCGGCGTTCTCAAAGTCCGCCGGCCCTTCGGTGAAATCCGTGGTGACGAGGACATACGGAGCCGTGAGGTTCAGTCCCGTCAGCGTCAGCGTCCGCACGAGATCGCCCCTGCGCGTAACCACCGCGCCGCCGATCTCCCGCACGGTCTTCGGCGACCGCACCACCTCATCAGCCAGCTCAAACTCAACATCAAGCTGCTTGTACTGGTAGTTCGAATCGCTCGTCCAGATCTGCAGGTGCTCCGCTGTGATCCGCGTCGGCGAGGCGTCCTTCTTCGTCAGTCTCAGCCCACAGATCGCCGCGCCGGACAGATCCTCAATGGCCCGATCCGGCTTGTGCCGAACGCGCAGGTCCGGATTCTCCGCCACGAACGGATCCATCCAGCACAGCATCCCCCCGCGTTCGGGCACCAGCCCGAACTCTTTCGCCTCCGGCGATCCCTTGGGCAACGGAATTGCAGGCCCCGTCTCGTATGGCTTGTAGTACGCGTAAAGCTCCATCCCATGCCTGTGCGCTGCGTCGGCCGCGACCTTCAGCGGATTCCCCAGGCCCTCATACGTCCGCGCCAGATTCGCCCACCGATCATCCAGACCCGCGGGCGTCAGCATGCCTCCGCGACCGTCCGCGTAATACGCCCAGCTCACTCTCGTGACGCCCATCTCCGACAGCGCCGCCATCATCGAGTCGACATGCTTCTCGGTGAAGGTCAGCCCCAGCGCATCGTCGACGAAGTCCGTCAACGCCTCCAGCTTGAACTCGTCTTGCGTCGACGCCATCGACGCCGCCACCGTCAGTCCCGTCAGCGAGATGAAGCGACAGAGTCTCATCGCCTGCCTCCGTATGTCTTCGCCAGCGATACGGTCACCTGATACCGCTCCGCCGAGGTAGGATCCAGCGCGAACTTGACGGCATTCGGCCCGGCCTTCAGCTTCGGCCACTTGCCCTCCGGCACAACCGTCTCGCTCCCCCGGCCCCGGTGCAGCGCGCAGTTGCCCGCCCCATCGAGCACCAACCGGTCGCCGGCCGCCATCTCCACCGGGAAGACGATCTCGCGCCCGCCGATGGTCAGCGCTGGACGCTTCACGCCCTCCAGCGCCGGCAGCGCGCGCACGTCGTCGACGTGACACGTCACCGTCTGGCCCCCCGGGATTCCGTTGAAGTAGATGATGAGGTACTCGATCTTGCTCAGATCGAGCTTCGCGTTGGCGATGTCGAACTCCACGTACTTCCACCCGGTGAAGTTCACCCGCGTCACCATGTCGTGCCACGCGCCCTCGTCGTCGCGAAACTGCAGCTTCAGCGACTCGCCCTTCCCGTCGCCGTGCAGCCAGCACCCCAGGCCCTGGTAACCGGACAGATCCATCAGTTCCGCGAATCGCCGCCCTCGCGCCGACCAGCCCCCGCCATCCTCGCGGGTGCTGGTCGCGCTGTATAGCGCGCTTGATCTGCCCACCTTCACCACGTCCGTGCTCGCGGTCATGCTCTGAGTCACGCCCGGCTTGTTGGAGATCCCGCTCTGCTCCGCGTCGTGGACGTACTTCGCGAACTCATTCTCCGCCGAGTCGGCGAAGAACCCCACATCATCGAAGCTCTCGACCGCGAGCGCGCCCGCGTCCTCATACGCATCCCCCCTCGAGCCAACCGCATCCACCTTCAGTTCCAGCCCGAGTTGCGCGCCATTGCTCCGACTGATGATGTCCCACTCGTTCTGCGCCCCATCCAGCGCCCAGATCTTCCGCGGCAGGTCAAGCTCCTCCGCCATGTGTGACCAGTCGATCTGTCCATCCGGCGCCTTGCCTCGAAGCGCGGGCCCCTCGGCGACCACCGTCACGGCCGCGCGAGCCGGCAAGCCGTCAGGCCCCTCACACGTGAAGGCGATCTCATTGTCACCGGCCCTCAGGCTTGGCAGGTCATCCTCGATCTCGACCCGCTCGACCAGCTCGCACCGCTCGTCATACACGCGGCAATCGCCGGAGTCGGTTAGCTCGATGTATGAGCCGCTCCCGAGCCTTGTCGGGATCGTCAGCGCTTCGCCATTCACTGTCAGCGTCGGCTTATCGAGAACCACGCGCTGGGTCCGCACAGCCTTGATCGGGCTCAGGAGAATCGTCGCCGTGTCATTCGCCGGAAGGTCGTTCAGATACAGCGTCATCTCGCTCACGTGGTCGGTAATCAGCCGATTCCGGAAGATCCCATGCTGGCTGAAATACGGCCAGACGTGGTCGCGATACTCGGCCGCGCTCCGCTCGCGCAGGAGCAGCTCGACGTATCGCCAGCCCTCGAAGTCAATCGTCACGTAGTGCTCGGCGTATGCGTGCGAGTACTCGCGTGGGCAGCTCAGCTGGATGTTGAGCAACTCGCCCTTCCCGTCGCCTTTGATCCACACGCCCATGGCGTCTCGCTGGCCCAAGTTGATGTGCGGCAGGAACTTCCGCCCCGCCTTCGCCCACGCGCCCCGACGCTCGCCGTTCGCGTTGGTCGCGCTGAACTTTAGGCTCGCGCCTCCTGCCTTCACGTCATCTGTCACGCGCTCAATCGATTGCGTCACGCCGCCCGCATTGGCGCGGACCGGCAGCTCATCCACACTCTCGAATTCACTCATCACGATCGCGCCATCGCTATCGTAATCCTGGGCCGACCAAAGCGCCTCAATCCTCACCTTCGCCGGTTGCTCGGCGTGCGAATTGCTAACAGTCCACGCATCCGAGCCGTCCGCGCGATCCGTCACCTTGTGCTCGAGGTACTCGGTCGGCACGAACTCCCATTCGCCGTCGTCGGCCTGCCGCAACCGGAAGTCATCTCCCGGCTCGCGGACCGTGTCCAGCATCTCCGGTGAGAAATACCTCGCCAGCCGCAGCCGCTCGTACTGACCAACCGTCGTCAAGTATTCGCTCATCCGCGCGTTGGCGGGTCGACCGACGGCGCCGATGCCTTGGATCGACATGGGCACGTCGTTCGCCAGGACCTTTGCCGCGAAATACTCGATCTCATCCGGTTTCTCAGCCGGGCTGAATCCGCTCGGACCGTTGATGACCCACCACCCAAGCTGCGCCTGAACGAGGCCGCCCTGGCGGTATGTCGGGATGTCGCCGCAGTGCATGTCGGCGAACTGCTTCAGCCCCCACTTCGGGTGATCCCATGCCCCCACGCGCGAGTGATAGTACCAGCTCCAGTGGCCCCACTCGCTCGCCTCCACGATCGCCGGGCGCTCCAGTCGCTCATAGATCGCGTTCCGCATCGTCTGCACCCCATGCCACGTCCCCATCCCCTCCGCACCATCCATGTAGATCTGGTCCATCTCGCACTCGTTGTAGACCTTAGCGATGGCGTCCGCGACCTCACCCAGCAACTCCGATCCATCCTCGGGGTAGAACGCGAGGTAGCGCTGCCTCAGGTGATCCGCCGCCGCCCCCGCCTCGTGCGCGCTGACGGTCGTCCCAAACGCCCCGCGGGTGCAGTCCGTGAAGCCGAACGGCTCCTGGTCGGATATCGCCGCGTAGTGGATCAACTCATCGCCTATCCGGATCACGTTCCCCCCGCCCGAGTAGCTCCATATAACATCATGCCGCCCCGGCTGCTCCTCGGTGAGAATCGTCTTCGACTCCGCGTCCATGGCCTCCGCCAGCGTGTAGTTCGCATCCGGAGCGAGGTCGGGGTGTGGCACCGGCGTCACCCACGAGTCATTCGTTGCGATGCAGCCCGTCAGCGTGTGCATCCCCGCCTTCAGCCCCGCCGCGTGGATCTTCCGGACCGCCTCCTTCATGCCCGCCAGACCATTCGGGAACACGCTCGCCCGAGGCTCGTAATGCCCCAGCGTCTGCGACCATCCGCTGAAATGGATGGTCGTGAATCCGCCTCGTTTCGCCAGGTCGATCCACGCCTCCACGTTGTCCTCCGAGACGTATGAGAAGAGGTAGGATCCCCGGGTCGCCTCCGATTCCATCGCCCACGGGCCGCCCCGGTCAGACACTGGCGTGCCCTGCTCGTTCACCATTTCCTGAAGCGCGCCGATCAGCCCATCCGTGGGCCCCGCAACGAGCGCCGCCTTCGCTCCCGCGAATCCGTGCTGCTCATACGCCATCGCCCGAATCACCAGCGGATTGCCCCGCACGGTCACGTTCGTCTGCAGATTCAGCGCCCGAACGCACGTGCCGAAGTCGTCGTCACCGGCAAACCCCGACATCGTGTTATGGAACCTGGCCGATTCCGGCTGCAGCGTCAGGAATGTCAGCTCCTCCAGCTCCTCACCCTCCACAGACACCACCTCGAACACAACGTACCGATCCATCGGCACGAGCCGGATCACCACCTCCGCCTGCGAGTTCCCAAACTCCACGCGCAAATCGTTCCCGTCGGCCGTGCATTTCGTCCGCCTAAGCGTCTTCCCGCCCGCGCGCAGCGATGCCAGCGGCACGGGCCTCCCCAGTCTGTCCACTCCGTCCCGCTTGTCGATCAGCGCCACGCATCGCGCCCTGTCATCGATCTCCAGCCTGACGAACTCCGTCTCCACCGTCGCTACCACCGGGCCGCGCTGATCCGTCACCGGAATCACCTCATACGCCACCGGGCTTTCCCGCCGTGGCATCTCCGCCAGGCACGCGCCCTCGACCTCATCCGCGGTCAAAGCGCGATTGTGGATCCTCACCTCATCGATCAGGCCCTCGTGAGACTCCCCTCCCCCCCATTTCCCAAACAACAGCTCGCCGGCGAAGCCGACGGGGTAGTCCCACTGGGCCGAGCCGACTTGCTTGCCATCCACGTACGTCGTGATGGTCGGCCGGCTGAACGTGGCAGCCAGATGGTACCACCGGCCCAGTTCGATCTTGTTCACGAGCGGCGCGGATATCTCAGACCAACCTCCCCGCGGATCCGACGCGCCTCGCTCGGGATTCCCCATCCGGAAAGCGCACGTGTCGTCGACCACGAACACCAGGAACCCGCCCGGGCTCCACCGTCCGCCGCTGATGATGTTCGGATACCGTCCCACGCCCTCCCACATCACCCACGCCTCCACGCTCAGTTCATCCGAGCCATCCAAGCCCTCCGCGCTCGGCACCGACACGTACGAGTCCGAGCCCGTGAAGTGCAGAGCCGTGCCGAAATCGCCCTTCACCCACTCCGCGCCCCAGACGTCGGCATCATTCGCCTCACCAGAGCTGTCGCCCGTCAGGTCACCCCGCCCCTCGTCGAAGCCCCAATGCCCGATCAACCCGTCTGCTGGTTGCGCAATCCCCGCCCCACCCGCCATCAATAGACCGCCAATCAGAGCAGTCGCCAGTAGTCGTGTCATCAGTCATCGTCCTCCCAAAGGCTCATTCGAGCATCACTGTGTCAGTTTGCCTTCCCGCCCCGCCCATCCTCCGTGGGGCTCGCATCTCGCGAGAGTTTGCAGGTCCGTTTCACAGCGGCTACTTCGCCGTCGCGCGTCCGGGGCAGGAAGCTATTAGGAGGCAACCATGAATATCACAAGATACGCGATTGCTGCCGCAGTCTACTCGGTCCTGGTCCTGAGCGCGGTCGTCGGGAACAGCCTCGTCCTCGCCAGTTTCTGAGCATCCTTGCCCATGCTCTCCCAACCATCAGCCGCCTCCGCGTAGCGACGGGGCTCCCGCCCCGTCGACTCAGTGCCCACCGGTCCTCCCAAGAAGGCCATCCCTACCCTCGCCCGGAATCACCCGCCCATGAGTCACGATGTCGCCTCCCGTACCGAGGCGCCCGAGATCGCCGAATCCGAGCGTCCCTCCCTCGCCCTCGCCACCGTCCGAGCGCTGCTCGTGGCGGTCGTGCTCGCCCTGTTGGTCGGCGCGTGGTCGCGCCAGACCGAGTTGGTGACGCTGACGTGCCAGGTCTCGGAGAGCACGCCTCCCATCGCCTCGATACTCGGCGCATTGCTTCTGGTCGGCGCGGGCGGGATCCTCATGAAGCTCGCCGCCGCCTGCGAGCGCAACGGTCGTCTCGTGGCCATCGGCCGTCTCTGCCGGAAGCTCACGCTCTCGCGCGGCGAGATCCTCGTCGTGTTCGTGTTCCTCGCAATAACCGCCGCCATGCCCGGCGTCGGGCTCTTTCGTCAGGTCATGCCATGCCTGATGGTCCCCCAGTATTTCGGGACACCCACCGACCACATCACCGAGATGTCTACTCACATACCCACCCAGTGGGCACCCACTGACCCCGAGGTCGCCCGCATCTTCTGGGAGGGCGACGACGTCGGTTCCGCCGGCGCCGGTTGGGGCGACGTGCCCTTCATCGGCAAGCTCTTCTCAAGCCCGTCGCTCGTCCCCTGGCAGCACTGGAGGACGCCTTTCCTGCTCTGGAGCGGCTATCTCATCGCCTACTTCGTCGCCGCATTCTGCTTGGTGACGCTGTTCCGCCGGACGTGGGAGGACGACGAGCGGCTGACGTTCCCCGTCAGCAACCTGGCCGTCGAGATGATCAGTTCTGAGAGCGGGCTGGTCTCCGGCATCAGCTTCTTCCGCGATCCCATCGTCTGGACAGGGCTCCTGCTGGCGGTCGTCTACAACGGCCTCAACGCGCTCCACGTCTTCAATCCCGCCGTCCCCGCGCTCGGCATCAGCTTCCCGCTCGGCGGCTTCTTCACCGAGTCTCCGTGGGACGAGATGCGCGGGCTCGCCATCTACTACAAGCCCGAGATCCTCGGTCTCGGTTACTTGGTCCCGTCTGACGTGCTCTTCTCGATATGGTTCTCGACCTTGGCGGGCTGGTTCGTCAGGCCTCTGGCGAAGATCGGCGGTTACAGCCCCGCCGGGTTCCCCTTCATCACGCACCAGGCGATGGGCGCTTTCATCTTGCTCGGGATCTACTTCATCTACCAGGCGCGCGGGCGATTGGCGCAGACGGCGCGCAAGGCGGTCTCGGGCAAGCGCGGTCCGGACGATTCAGCCGAGCCGCTCAGTTCGCGCACGACGCTCATCGGCGCGCTGGTCGGCATCGCCGTTGTCATCGGCATGCCCATCGCGTTCGGCGTCGTCTGGTGGGTTTCGCTGATGTACTTCGGCATTATGCTCCTGGTGCTGATCGTCTACTGCCGCAACCGCGCGGAGATGGGTTTCCCCATCGTCTGGGGATATCCGCTCTACCAGCAGCGCCAGTTCATGATCAACTTCCTGGGCAGCGGCCCGTTAGTCTCCGCGGGCAACATGCAATCACTCACGCTACTCACCATGTTCTCATGGCTCCAGCGCAGCGTGAACCAGGCGATCACCGGCTTCGGGCAGGAGGCTCACGTCGCGGCCAATCGGCTCGGATTCGACCGGCGGACCATCGCCAAAGTCGTCATCGGCGCGCTCGTCTTCGGCATCATCGCCGCCTTCCTCATCAACCTAACGACGTTCTACGAATACGGCGGGCTGGTGCTGTCCAGCGCGGGAGGCATCCAGGGCGGACAGATGACCCAGGAGGTCCTGCGCCAGTACATCGCCGTCTCGGGTTGGATCGACATGCCGACGCCGCCCAACGTGCAGAAGATGGCTTACACGATCGCCGGGGCGGTGCTGGCGCTGGGGATGATCCTCGGCCGACGCGCCTGGGTCAAGTTCCCGTTCCATCCCGGTGGCTATGCCCTTGCCTTCTGCCACGAGGGGGCCTTCATGTGGTTCCCGGCGCTACTGCTTTGGGGCGTCAAGGCCATCACGCTCCGCGTCGGCGGCATCGGCACCTACCGGCGCGTGGCGCGTGGGTTCATGGCCTTCACGCTCGGGCATTTCATCTCGGTCGGCGCGTGGAGTCTTGCCGGCATCTACGCCGGCGAATGGGTGCGTCGATACACCGTCTGGTTCCTATAGCCCAGTCCAATCTCCCCGCGTCCCGCCGTCGGTTTCATCCCCAACCACCCATGCCCGCTTGCCGTCAACCCCTGTAAGAGGGGCTTCAGCCCCGACGCCGCTGCCTCTGCCGATGCCGGCGTCTACGACGTCGGGGCTGAAGCCCCTCTTACAGGGGTTGGGTATATGAGAGCGCGCGGCGATGGGGGCGAGGACTGTTTCTCACCGGCGCCTCGCCGGGAACACCGCGCAATTCCTGGAATGTGAGTCTAGCCGCGATGCCGTTCGCCGTCCCCCCGAAGCCTCTAGGCCCTATAGAATCGGGACCATTGCTCCGCGTCAACTGGGCACCGCGACGCACCGCGCCCGTATCGCGCGTGGCTATACTCTTGGCAAAGAAGCGCTAGGAGTGATCGCGCCATGGAGACCATCAGGCCTTTGCGGATAGCGACGTTCACGAACGCGTACCTGCCGACCACCAACGGAGTGGCCACGTCGATCCACGCGTTCCATCGGGCGCTCGAGACCCAAGGCCACGAGGTTCACCTATTCGCGCCAAGCGTCCCAGTGGGTGCCGACGGGAGTCGCGTGCATAGGTATGCCTCGGTGGCGTGTCCCGGTCCGGACGATTACCGGATCGCTCTGCCCTTCTCGCGAGGGCCGGCGAAGGCACTCCGCGAGGTCGACTTCGACATCGTACACACGCACCATCCGTGGTGGCTCGGGCGCTGGGGGCTGAACTACGGCCGGCGCGCCGGAGTGCCCGTTGTGACGACCATCCACACGCAGTATGAGAAGCACGGGCGCTGCGTGCCCTTCCATCGAGGCACCGTCGAGCGCCTGATCCGGCGCAAGCTGGTGGCCTACTGCAGTCGGGTGGACTTGGTCATGACTCCGGGCGAAGCGCGCAAGACTGAGCTGGAGGCGCTCGGGATTGACACGCCGGTGGTCGTGACGCCAAACGGTACGGACACCCGCGCGTTCCGAGAGGCTTCGGGACATGTGCCCCGCCGGCGGATGGGCCTGCTGGAGGATCAGCCGATCGTGCTCTTCGTCGGTCGCCTGGCTCCAGAGAAACGGGTCGACGTGCTGGTGAGAGCGATGGCTACTGTGGTCAAGACCGCGCCTGCGGCTCGCCTGGTGATGGTCGGCGATGGCGAGCAGTTGGGCGCATTGAAAGAGCAGTCCCGCCAACTCGGCATCGCGCCCCACGTGATCTTCACCGGCCGCGTGGCGCCGGACGAAGTCCCGGCCTACTGCGCCGCCGCGGACGTGTTCGCGACCGCCTCGTTGCACGAGGTGCATCCGATCTCCGCAATCGAGGCGATGTCGGCGGGCACCCCGGTCATCGCCCCTGATACTGGGTGGTCTCAGGGGCTGGTGAAGCACATGCGGAACGGGATATTGACGGGGGAACAGCCGGACCAGTTCGCGACATCCATGCTCCGGGCAATTACGGACCATCGTCTGCGCCGGAGCCTATCCGAGGGCGCCACCGCGTCCGCGGAGACGCATGACATCGCCGCAGCCACGCAGCGACTCGTGGGGTTTTACAGGTCTGCGATCGCTGGCGCGCGAACGCCCGTCCTCACTGCTCGGCTGGCGGCGGCTCGGGGCCGGCATCGCTAGACATCCAGCGGGTGCGCGGATACACCGTCTGGTCCCCATCACGTAAGACCCGCGCCCTCACCTGCCGCCCTTGCCTTCGTAGGTCGGATCTCCAGATCCGACGCCGTTGCCGCCGTAGGCCGAAGCTCTAGCTTCGACGCCGTTGCTCAGTTCAGATCCTCCCACTTCGAGCCGCCTGTATTCACGCGCAGCTTCCTGGTGGTTGTGTCGAAGTAGATGCTGCCCAGCCAGAAGTCTTCCGAGCTGAAAGATGGAGGCCCGCTTCGCGCCGGAGGCTGGAAGGTCACCTCGTTGCGGGAGCCGCTCAGCGGCGCCGCCTTGAGCCCGCCGAATTCGAGGAAGGAGCCCAGCGGGATCTCGTCCGCAGAGCCCGCCGGATCGAAGCCCTGTATTCTGAATCCCTGCGAACCGCCCACCGTCAGCCACCAGACCATCTTGTCGATCTGCAGCGGCTGGACCCCGGTCGCGGTGAAGTACCCGTTCATCAGCAGACCATTCCCGCCGTTGGCGTCATCGGTGCGGGTGTGAAACGACAGGCCCGTACTCGTGGCCGACGCGCCCAGCACCTGAAACAGCATGGGGTTGTCGCCCATGCTGAGAATCTGCGGCGTCGCATTGCCCTTGTGCTTCAAAGGCACTCCCGGGTTCGCGCCGCCCAGCAGGATCTGCCCGCTGTTGCCCGCGTTGCCCAGCACGGTCAGACTGCGCTGGGTGTCCACGCCCGTGCCGATGTATGTTGCGTTCGGCCGGATGAAGTTGATCCCGGCAAATACCGGCCGTCCGCTCAAGCCCGACATCACCTCGATGTTGCCGTACACCAAGCAACCGGAGATGAACATGCCGGGGCACGTTATGCGCATCGAGTGGGGCGTGTCCTGCTCGGTCATGGGACCATTGAAGTGGCGAACGCCGGTGATCTGCCCGTTGTGGTATCCCCCCTGATTCTGCGATGCGCTGGCCTGGTAGAAGAAGTAGCCGAAGCAATCGGACCAGGCATTGATGATCGATATGCGGCCGCTTCCCTGGTAGATGTCGGCATCTGTCGGGGTACCCGCGCTCGTGTAGCTAACGATGTCCATGTAACCCGAGGTCAGATGGACGTTCGCCCCGATCTGGGTCGAGTAGCCATCCGCGGGGAAGGCCTTTCCGCCCCAGCCGTTGCCGCCGATGTCGCAGGAGATCACGTTGACGATCGCGTTGCCCGTACCCCAGCAGATGCCCGCCTGGGCGTTGTTGCTGATCCAGCACCCGGTGATCAGAACGGTCGCGTGGTCGGTGTTCTGACCGTCCGGATTACCCGACCAGATGCCGAAGCGGCAGTTGGAGATGTGGACGTTCTCAATGTTCGCGCGGCGGATGAGAGTCGGGTTGAACTGACCCTCCAGCGGGCCGAAGTGGATCCCGGACAGAGCAAGGTCGGCTGGGAGTTCGCCCTCCTTCAGCCGGTCCGGATGCCCCTGGATCGTCAGGTCGCGGATCGTGATGCAGACATTGGGGTTGGACGACTTCGTCCTCTCCTCCCCGGCCGCGACCTCCGCGTGCCCCGTCCCGCCCTTGACCCAGAAGACGGGCTTGGAGTCCTCGCCGTACCACCTGATCGTGGCGTTCTCATCATGCCAGTTACGCTTGGTGAGCGCCCCGTCGCCGTAGATGACCAGCCCGTGCGTGCCGTCAATCAGCAGCGAGTCGGTGACTTTGTAGAAGCCGCCGGGCACGCTGGGGAAGTACAGCGAGAATACGGTTCGACCTTCCGCGGTGCCGTCCGCGCCTTTCGCGGCGTCCAGTGCCCTCTGAATCGCGGCCGTGTCATCCGCGACGCCGTCACCCTTGGCGCCGAAATCCAGTACGCTCACGCGATCCGCGCCGGACACCTGCGCCACGGCCGGCCCCCCTGCCGGCAACCACGCTGCCAGCATCACACATGCCGTCATCACCTTTGTCATCACATACCTCCCAGGTTCAATGACTCTCGGCGCACAGCAAGTCCAACACGCTCGCCCCCGCGTTGACCTCGCCTTCCGACGCGACGTGACAGCATCGGGCCTCTCGCGGAAGTGGGCAAGCGCGGTGGGCCACGGACATCCCGCCCATCGTCGAGCATCGGATCGCGGCGGCGGGAACGGCTGACGCGGTGGCCGGTCACTTGCGGCAACGACTACCCGCTCAGCATTGACTCCAGCCTCGTCCTCAGACGGTCGATCTCGGGGAGCGCGATGTTGAAATCCGCAGCCGCCACTGCGAACATTTTCAGGCAGTCTTCCCTCGACAGCTAACCTGTAGTCGTCTGCTCAACGTGACGATTCCTTCTCGAAATCCGGTATATGCCGAACGATCTACCCACCGCGACCCAAGTCTACTGACGATCACCATTCTGGTCTCCGGTGGCATGACCGCCGCCAACACCCAGGGAGGCGACGAGGTAGCATCGGGCTCCTCGTGGAAGTACCGCCCCAAGCCCGCGTAGGGACGGGCTTCCAGCCCGTCCGATCCGTTCCGCCCGAATCCCCACACAACTCCCAACGAGGCGAATCACATGCGAGAGGCCCTGATCATCATGCTACTGTCAACTGGCGCGCAGGCGCAGATCGACGTCTCTGTCACCGTTGATTTCGGCGAGGATGTCGGCCGGAACCTCGGGACGCTGCTTGAGGCCCGCGACGCGGACGGTCGCCTCGTCTTCGGCGCCGGGTTTGCCGGAAGCTACAACACTCACCACCGCTGCGAGCGGCACAAGCTGCAGTTCTTCATCCGCCCAAGCGAGGACACGCGCGCCTACACCATGGAGCCGCTCCCGCCTGTCACCACGGATTCTGGCGCATACGCCTACGACCTCGGGAGCGGCGTCTACGCCCGGGGCGGCGGGAAGACCCACGGCACCGTCCGCCAGTGGGACAACGAAGCGGGCGACTGGATCGATGCCGAGAACGACCCCGGCCACTATTGCGCCACCGTTCGCGGGAAGACGCTCGCCTGGGTCGGCGAGCGCATCCTCTACGACGGCAGCGTCATCCTCGACGCGCCCGAGAAGGGCCGACGCGTAAGCGTCTACTACGGCAACGGGCATCTGTATTTCTACCACCGCATCGACGACGAGGACTTCAACAGCATCGTCGCCGTCCCATGGTCGCCCTACGCCGACGACCTCACCGTCGACATGTCGGCGGCCGTCGTGCTTGAGATCCCCTTCATCAAGGAATTCCCCTACGCCTGGGGGCAGCTCGGAGGCGACGTGCTCAATTGCTCGAACTGGGGCGGCGTGTACGTGTTCAATGGGAGAAGGTGGCGCGTACCCGTCGAGGCCAACGAGAAGACCAGCTACCAGATCTACTCGATGATCAACCACTACGACAAGCTCTACATGGCCCAGTATCCGACCGGCAGATTGCTCGTTTGGGACGGGACTGAGGTCACCGATTCCGGCGACTGGCCGCCCGTGCCGCCGGGCGCGTCGCCCTCCGCCCGCGAGGCCCAGTCGTCCATGATCTACCGGGGCGAGCTGATGGTCGGGGTTTGGCCATGGGCGGAACTCTGGCGCCACAATCCCGAGACCGAGGCCTGGGACCTGCTGCAGCGCATGTTCACCCACCCCGACCTCCACGATGTCCCGGTGCATTCCTACGAACCGGAAGCCGTCGCCGCAGGGCTGGTGATGAACGAACTCGGCCAACGACTCACGACGATGACGCCCATCGACGACTGGATGCTCATCACCACCTCGAGCAAGGGCGGCGCCACGTACGATGCCGGCGAGCTGGACTTCCTGACGCCCGAGCAGCGCGCTGACTATGGCGCCAATTACCGCATGAAGATGCCGGGGAACCTGGCAGGAGTCATCGAGTGGACGGACAAGCCGACGACGCTGCGCTTCACCGCGAAGAACGGCCGGATGACGATCCGCCAGGATGGGAAGAAGATCGCGTCCACCGACGTGGACCCGACGCTGGTCAAGGGGCTGTCCAAGGCGAGCGTTGAGTTTGGCGCGGGGGTGTTTGGTCCGGTTGGTGGGACGATAGAGGCCAAGTAAGGCACGTCCCGATCTGCGGCCCGCCACCTCAGCGTCCCCGAGCACAACGGAACGCCACATCCTGGGCGCGCGCCAGCGCGGTCAACATCGCGGCCAAGACCACCAGCGCGACCGCGAACTGCTTCACTGCCATGCCAGACCCTCCTGAGCGGCATCTAGACGACCCGGGCCCCGCCAGCGATGGTGGGGCTCTTCGTTTCCGAGGGAGACTCGCAGGGCTGTCTCTCCGGAGGCAAGTCTCAGTCCACCTCGCGCGCCCAGAGTTCAACATCAGCAATGGCGAAGCTCTCGTCCCCTGAGGAAAACCGCAGCCGGACGTGCGAGAACGAACCGTCGATGGCAACCTCGACCACATCGACATCCTCCCCCACGCTGGACGCGTCCACCTGTCCGATGGAGTTCCACCCATCCCCACTACCCGCCATCACCTCGAGTGCCGGCATCGCTCCCGAGTGCCAGAACCGGAGGCGAGTCAACTCCCGAGGCTCGGGCAGCGCGATCTCAATGTCGAGCCCGTTTCCGAGCGCGTCCCCGCTCCAGCGATTGACCCAGTCGGCCTCCACGTAAGGGTCCTTCGGTATGCGAAGACTGCCAAACGGACCGAGGTCGGCCGCCAGGCGATCGGTCAGATCGCCCTCGGCAAACGCAATCGGACCCTCGCCGGCGGATTCGGGCGAGAGATCCGGCGCCACGCTCATCGTGTAATGTCCCGCCAGTGGGTCATTCGCGCCGAGGTAGACGCCATTTTGGCAGCGCACGAGGTTGTTGCCCGTCACGCAGACATCACTAGGGCTCTCCGCCTGCACTATCGCCGCGTCGGGCAGACGCAATCGCCATATCGGCAGGTCCATCGGCACCCGCAGCTTCACGAGCAGCGACCGCCACCATGCCACCCACTGCGGATCGTCCGTGACATTCTCGTCCACCAGCGGATTGCTGCCGAAACGAATGACCCGCCCCTCGCCGACGCCAAAGCTCGCGACGGCCGCCGTCCCGTCGGCATAACTGCCGAGCGTCTCGCCGCCCAATACGGCGAAACTCTCGTCGGCGTAGACACGCTGCCGCGACGCCCTGGGCCACGCCGTCCGCATCTCCCGCTGCGCGGGCATCCGCGACGTCCGTCCGCCTGGGATCGCGCTCGCATCCAGCCGCTCGCCGAGCAGGTCGCGGCGGAATGCGCGCGGATCGCAGACCATGATCGTCCCGCCTCGAGCCGCGAAAGCGCCCAGTCGCCCGACCACGGATGGCCGCTCAACCGGAGCAAATGGGACGATCAGGAGCGAGAGCCCCTTGAGATCCCGGCCGCTCTGGGCCAAGGCATGGCTGTCGATCATCCGCGGCCAGGCACCCAGGATTGGGCCGCAAAACGCATACGCGCTTGAGATCGGCGCGTCGTCCATGCGACGTCCCAGGCCCATCATCGACGGACTCGAGTATAGGACGCCGACCTTGCTCTTCGCGGGCGTGCGGACGCGATCAGTCGACATGAGTTTGAGCAGGTTCTTCACGGTCGCCCAGCGCTCGGGCGCGGCGTATTGGTGATGGCTCAGGTCCCGATCGCCCCACTCCTCGGCGATCAGCATCTGCCCCTCGCCACCGTTCTGCAGCACCTGGCTGTAGCGTCGTTGCACTTCCTCGGGCGACGGCGAGCCCGCGTACATCACGATCTGCGTGGCATTGTGAATGGGCTTGCCGGCCATGTCGCGGTAGCATTTCGTCACGAACCCCGTGTTGTACATGTTTGCGGTGCGCCGGTATGGCAGCGATTGCCCGGTGAAGACGTCAACCGCCTCCGCGAGCCTGCGCCACGGCCAGGGGTACGCCATGGAGGCCTCGTCAGGCCCCAACAGCTCCGCCCCACAGCCCGAGTCATCGATCTCGGCGCGCATCCGCTCAAGTGTATTGATGTACTCATCCACAGCCCAACTGAAGTACGCGATCCACCGCTCCGGAGTCGCGTCATCGTTCCCAGCAGGGAGGCCGTGGATCCCACCCCCGAACTGCTCTCGCACCTGATCGTCGATCTCGCGCCACAACTCCGAGTGCCTGGCGCTTTCCGGCTTCAGCGCATTCCGGTACTTGCCGAAGACCTCATCGCCCGCGAACACGTACGCGATCCCAGGTTCTGGCGCGTGATCGGCTATGAGCTGCCGGCACGCCTCCACCAGGCAGTCGTGCCAGACGGGATCCAGCAGCCGATCGACGTCCGGCCGCGTTCTCCCCTCATATCGCTCCTCATAGATCGGAAGCGCCGCGTAGTACGGGTACTCGCACGTCGGGATGCCCTTCTCCGTGAAGACGGCGTGCGCGCCGTCCTCCACCGACCAAGTCGTGGTGTGCGTCTCGAGCATCTGGTCGAACTGGTCCTCGAGACGGTAGCGCCACCCGTACTTCATCGCGCTACGCCGGAAGAGATCGGGCCGGAGGTTGTACTGCCACGAGGAGAACCACAGCCGCTCGTCGCGCGGAGTCGTCAACTCGTCCCACGTGTTCGGCTTCGGGGCGTCCATCGGCGCGTCGATCTTGGTTATCGAGACATCATCGATCCGCAGATCACACTCGCCATGCGAGTTGAACTCCAGCACGACCGTCGCGCACGAGAGAGGCGCGTACAGGCGTTTCTCCGCCGCCTGCCACTCGCCAAAGGTATCCAGCAGTGTCATCCCGCAGGGGTAATCGAAGTGGTTCCCATTCGCATCCACGAGCCGCGTTGAGAGATCGCCAAACCGCCCGCCGCCCGCGCTCTTCGGCCCCGCCTTGTACCGGAAACCGATCCGGTACCAGCTCTGTGGCTCGACGGGGACATTCTGGTAGAAGGCCACGCGACTACCGGGAGTGCCGAGGAACTGCACGCAGCTGCCGTCGCCATCCTCGATGATCTCGATCTCAACCAGATCCGGCGAGTTGAACCACCAGTCCCAGCCATCGACTCCATCGTCGAAGCTGCGGTTCGTCAACAGGGGCGTCGCCATGTCCTGCCCCAGACTCGCCACCGGCAGGATGGCCAGCAGGACTGCAACCATGGCGTCAGTCCTCAACCGTCACGTCCGGAAAGTCGATCAGTCGCAGCATCCAGTTGATCTGCCCGAACTCGGCAAGGCGGTTGACCGCGTAGAAGAAGAAGCCGCCGTCGAGGCCCTGATCCGCCCAGCCCCGAGCCTGCTCCAGGCAAGCCTGCCTGGAACGGCCGCCTGGCCCGTACAAATCGCCCCACATCTCGACATCCGTCCCCTCGATCGCATCGGTGTAACGCTCGAGCGAGAGCTTCGCCTGTTTCGCGGGCACCGAACAGCAGAGCATCACGCGGTCGATCCAGCCGCTATTGGCCCACGTCTTCAGCGCGGCCGTGAACCATGCATGTTCGCCGCCGTAGATCGCCTGCGCCCAGTCGGCATCAGTCGAGTACATGTACGAGGGTATCCGCGTGGCGATGGTCAGCGAGTGGCCCCACTTTGCCTCCGCGTCCTGCCGCGCTTGGTCGATGCGCTGGACCACATCCACCAGCGACGCCTCGTCATAGGCCAGGTTATGCCCGAAGCGCGCGAAGTCGAGGTTGATTCCGTCGACATCGTAGTTCGTCATCAGCTCGCGAGCGATGGCGACCACATAGTCGCGCACGGCCTCATGCCGGTAGTCCAGAAACATCGAGTGCCCCGGCACGAGATACTCAGGGTTCTCGAGCGAGAACGCCTCGGCAAGGCCGTTGTAGTCGGGGTCCTTCGTGATGTACGTGACGTTCATCCCCATGTCCGGAAGGATGCGCAACCCCACGGCGCGGGCCTCCTCAACCGCGATTTGCAGCGGGTCCCCCTGCTCAATCCACTTGCCGACCTTGACCCAATGGTCCGATGTCTCGCCGGGCGAGGGGATGCACCGCTCGACGATGTCGCTGTGGCACCACGCCTTGACGCCCGTTCGGATAACGTGGACGTAGACCTCGCTCGCGCCTCGCGCCTTGTTCAGGCGCATCTCATTGCGGGTGTGGGCCAGCAAGGTCAGGTTGCTCGGCTCGTACGCCCCGGCCGTGCACTGCTCGACATACCCCGCGAAGGGCCTGCCCCGCTTCTCAGCCATCTTCCGGACTTGCCTGAAGTGGCGGATCTCGGGCTTCGTCATCGGCACGAACCGGACGTGCCGGATTCGCGCGTCGTGCCATTTGGGCACCGTGCCACCGAGCATCAGCGACACGCTCTGGCCGGTCATGTCGGCGCTACTGATATAGTACTCGCGCCGACCGCGCTTCTGTGCCTCCGACGACTTCATGTAGTCCGGGACGGGGTAGGCGATCTGCTCCCCAGACAGCGAGACCTGCAGCGCCGACGCCGCCTCCATGCCGATGTAGATCCGGTGCCAGCCATTCAGGTCCGGATTCAGCACCAACGGCGGCGCCATGGGATCGTCAACCGGGCAGAAGATCGATCCATCGTCAATGGTCCATGGCTCCGAGAGCGCGCCGCCGGCCAAGTCCCGCGCGTTCTCTGCGTCGATCACCAGCACGTCACGCGCGCCGGCCAGGTCGAGCATCTCGGCGAGCACGACCTCGCCGTCGGCGTCGGTGAGGCGGAACTCAACCGGTGCGGCGGCTGCGTCGAAGACCCAGTTCCACACGCACGTCTGCTCGCCCGCCGGAAGGAGCCCCTCGTTAGCGGCCCCGTTCCAGACGGCGGGGTCAGTCGTCTGCCACTCATCAACCGTCGCGCCGACGTAGATCGACGCCGGGTTCCACTGCGCATTGCCATGCGAATACTCGGCCGTCAGCGCCTCCGGGCGCTCGCCTGAAATGCTAATCAGCCGGTCAGCTCGGTCCTGCGGCCGGCCCAGCGATAACCCTTCGGCACTCGCCACACAGCTCGCCAGAATAGTTGCCCCGATCCCGATCAGTACCATCGCCATCCCATCCTGTTTACCTGGAATTCGGCAACATCGACCGAGTTCTCGGGCGATTGCTTCAGGTCATCGCCATCGAAGATCGCCTCGTCGCCATGCTCTCGGCACCAATCGATCAACGCGCCGCGCAGTGCCGAGACCGTCGCCGGGCTCTCGCCGGCGAGGTTGCGCAACTCGTTTCGGTCATCGACCACATCGTACAACTCCTCAACGCCACCGAGTTCGTGGTAGACGTACTTCCATTCGGCCGTGCGGACCATATACCGTTGGCTGGGACTCTCCAGGCTCTGCGAGATGTACATGCCCCGCCCCTCGGCGTCCGGGTCAGATAGCACGGCCGAGAGATCCTCGCCATGGACCGACTCCGGCAACGGGTTGTCCGTCAGCGTGGCCACCGTCGGCAGGATGTCTTGCAGGCCCGCGAGGTTTGGATTCGCGCCTTGCGCCGCAACGCCGGGCCCCGCCACGATCAGCGGAACGCCGACTGAGCCCTGCAGCATGTTGCATTTGAAGAAGCACCCGAAGTCGCCCAGGAGATCCCCGTGGTCCGAAGTGTAGATGATGATCGTGTTGTCCAGTTCGCCCGCATCGTCCAGGCACTTCACCACGCGCCCGATCATCTCGTCCTGGAAGGTCACCAACCCGAAGTAATGTGCTCGCGAGTACTGAACCGCCTGAGGCGACATCTTCTCCCATCCGTACGCGACGGGCCACGAGCGAAGCATCGGGTCTCGGCCGGCCAACATGCTCAGGTCACCGACGGGCTCAGGCAACTCGCGCGGGTCATACAGCCTGTTATACGGCTCCGGCGGGTCATAGGGCGAGTGCGGCTTCGCATAGGATGTCCACATGAGGAAAGGCTGATCGGGATTTGTGCCGAGGTGATCCTGCAGCTTCGCGATGCTCCGCGTCGCCACCCAAGCTTCCTCGTGGTGCTCCGCGGGCAGGACGGATGCGGCCGCGTGAACGTCGTTGTTACCGATCCCGTGCGCCCGCTCGTATCCACCCCAGCCGACATCGCGCAGGTAGTCGTGGTAGTCCTCCAGGCCTCGCAGCTCGCCCGTCGGGTCATACTGGGAGACAAGCCGGCCTGATTCACACAGCTCGCAGTGCTCGAAACCGTGGAGCAATCGCGGCTCCCCCGGCGGCGAATACGGGGAGTAGTGCAGCTTCCCAATCGCGGCGGTCATGTATCCCGCATCGGCGAAATGCTCCGCGATCTTGATCTGATCATCGCGAATGCGCCCGCCGTTGCCCTTGCTCCCCGTGCACGTATGCGAGTAGTTCCCCGTGGTGATCGAGGCCCGGCCGGGGACGCAGATGGGGTTAGGCGTGAAGCCATTGGTGAAGGTGACACCCCGAGCGGCGATCGCATCGAGGTGCGGCGTCTGGATGAAGGGATTGCCATTGCAGCCCATGGCATCGCCGCGCATGTGGTCGGCGGTGATTAGCAGGACGTTCGGTCGCTTGCCCATAGTGCCTGGCCCTGTTCCCATGCGGATCATCCCTCACCTTCCCACAGGCCTGAGAGCGCTTCGCGTGGAACCCCCATTTCATGACCACATCCGACTCGCTCCAAACCGTCGCCGGGCTCCATGGACTCATCCTCGCGTGGGAGTCTGACCAAGGGCCACTGCAGGCGCCCTACGACTACGCCGTCGATGTCGGCGGTACCACTCAGATCGCCGCGACTGTCCACTCGGACTCCGACGCCGACGGTCTGCTCGAACTCAGCGCCTTCGTCGGCATCGAGGCGACGCTGAACGGTGAGATCATCGCTCCCATGGAGGGGCGTCTGGAGCCGTATGGCAATAGCTGGCCCATCCGAATCAGACAGGGCGAGAACAGGCTCAAACTCACCATCGATCCTGCCCGTGTCAACCCGCGAGTCTCAGCCCGGATCTGCGCGCCGGACCGCTCGCCTCTGACGTGCGTCGCGCGCGTCTCGCCCGCGTGGGAAGCGGCTCCCGAGGAGATCCGCGCCGACCTCCCCAGCGCGACTGATGTCTCCTCATGGCATTACTGGAATGGTCTGGCGAACCGGAGGCCGGCGCTTCGGCTGGGTGAGGGGCCGCCGGCGGCCTGGCGCGAGGCGCTCAGAGAGAGAATCATCGAACTGCTTGGCTCGATCGCGCCCGCGCCGACGACCGTCGAGACCGTTGGCTCCGAGCAGTTGCCCGGCCTGCGCCGCGACCGGCTCTGGTTCACCAGCGAGGCCGGCTGGTCGTTCCCCGCATGGTCACTCGTGCCGGATGACCCTAACGGCGCGGGCATCCTCTGCATCCACGGGCACGGCTATGTCCATGGCGAGACCGTCGGCCGCGACGGCGGGGATCCCAAACAGGCCAAGGCCTTGGCGGACCACAACTATGCCTATGGCCTGCGCCTGGCCGAGCGCGGCTACACGGTCATCGCGCCGGACATGCGCGGATTTGGGCCCCGTCTCGATGACGAGACTTTCCGTCGCGACGCCTGCGATACCGTCTACATCCGCCTCGCCCAGTTCGGCGTGCCGCTACTCGCGCTGCAACTGCAGGATCTGACGACCGCTCTCGACCACCTGCTGACATCCGATGCGGTCGATCCGAACCGCGTGGGCGCCACGGGACTCTCCTACGGCGGGCGGCTCACGATGTACATCTCCGCTCTCGATGACCGAATCGCTTGCGCGGTCGCCAGCGGGTGTCTCAACACCTTCCGCGAGCGGCTGACCATCGACTCAAGCTGTGGCGCGCAGTTCGTGCCCGGCCTGCTAGAGCACGCGGACACGCCGGACGTGTTCGGCCTCATCGCGCCGCGCCCACTTCTCCTGGAACTCGGCACGAACGATGGCACGAGCCCTGAGATCTTCGCTACCGAGGCCTATTCGGAAATCGAGCGCGTTTACGGGGCCGCCGAGGCTCCCGAGCGCCTCGATATCGACATCTTCGAGACCGGCCACCGATACAACGGGGCGAAGGCCTTCGACTGGTTCGAGCGCTGGTTGGTGCCAGAATGAGGGGCACATGAGCAAGCACGGGACCTTCGAGATGTCGCCGACCGGGCCGTTCGAGGCCGGCGCGTTCACGACGATCACCTTCACCTACACCGTGGGTGAGGCGGGACTGAGGCGCGGCGGGCGCTTGCGGATCGGCACCCCCAGCCAGGGATGGGGCGAGCCGCTGGTGCTCTGCCCGAATCCCATCGAGGAACTTATCGGCGAGGCGGGTCGCGTCCACAATCCGTGGAAGCCGCTCAACACGACCGTCGAGCTTGAGACCGCCACCGATGTCGGCGTTCGGATGTGGGTGGAAGAGCGCGGCGCCTATCCCCCACCGGCGGTCGCCGATCAGCCCGGTTGGGAGTGGGCCAAGACGGCCCTTGCGTGGCGCTGGTGGATCAACGCGGACATCGAGAACGCCGACTTCAGCCCCGGTGATAGAATCGTCATCACCTACGGCAACACGGACGAGCATCCGCATGGCGTCCGCGTGCAGCCATTCCCCGAGCCGAAGACCCGCCCGTTCATCTGCGTCGTCGACTCAGACGGAGACGGGCAGCTCCGCGAGGCGAGCGGATCGCCGCTTCACGTGGAGGTCGTGGGCGGCCCGCCCGAGCGCATCATGACCGCTGTGGCATCCATCGCGACGCCCGGCGAGGCCCTCACTGTCCGCGCCTCGGTCATGGATCGCAACCTCACGCATCCCGTCCCGGCATACGATGGTCCGGTGGAGTTCGCCGCCGACGGCGACGTGATTGGCGTAGCGAGTTCTCAGCCCACCATCGACGGCCACGCTCGCGAGATCAGCGCCCTCGCGAGGGCTCCGGGGATCGCGACCGTTCGGGTAAAGACCTCGGTCGGCGAGACCGAAACCAACCCCGTCCTCGTCCTGCCAGAGAAGGAGGAGAACCTCTACTGGGGCGACATTCATGCCCAGTGCATGTACCACCAATGGAAGCCCCTGGAGGGCCGTGGCGACTCCCACCGCACGCCGGCTGAGTTGCACCAATACGCCCGCGAGTGCAGCCTGCTTGACTTCGTCGCCAACTCAAACAGCGCGTGTCCTAACCCCACGAATCCCGGCTGGGAGGAGACTCAGCAGGCCGTCATCGACTTCCACGAGCCCGGCCGATATGTCACGCTGAAGTCGTGGGAGTGGGGTCTGGGCGTCTATGGCGATCGCTGCCTGATCTATCGCGAGGCCGAGATGGAGCCCAACTTCCCCATTCCCGGCCGAGCCGAATCCGATCCCACGTATGCCCACGCGTGTCTGCGGTTCTGTCGCGAGAGCCCGTATCGCATTATGGCGATCAACCACTCGTTCATGAAGTACCTGGACTGGAGCGTCTTCGACCCAGACATCGACCGCGTCATCGAGGTCTACTCGTGCTGGGGGTCTTACGAGGCTCGTAACGACAACCCGCTGAACGGAAAGCGTCGCCCGCCGAACCAAAGCGCCATGCACGCGCTGAGCCTCGGCTACACGCCCGGCTTCATCGCCGCCGGCGACAGCCACGTGGGCTATCCGGGCAGATCGCTCATGTTCTCTGACCCATACTGGTGTCAGAACTGGAAGGCCGGGCTCGCCGCTGTCTACGCGCCTGAACTCACCCGCGAAGCGATATGGGACGCACTCCACGATCGCCACTGCTACGGGACCACCGGCGCGCGCATCGTCTTGCGCTTCCACGTCAACGATGCCCGGATGGGCTCAGTCCTAGAGTATGAGCGAGGCGACGATCGCCTCCAGGGCCGAGACATCCGCGTCACCGCCGTCGGCACCGACCTCATCCGCCGCGTCGATGTTATGAAAAACAACCAGGTCATCCACCGCGAGGTCCCGCAGAGCGACCGGGCTGAGTTCTCGCTGGCCGACGTGCTCAACGAGCCGCCGACCACGCGCGACTGGTACTACGTCCGCGTCTTCCAGGCCGATGGCAACGCGGCATGGTCAAGCCCGATCTGGATCGGCCCGACCGGCGTGGACGTGCCGTCAGAATCGCTCGACGAGTGACGCCTGCCCGCCGCGTGGCGCAGGCATTCCTGCCTGCGGCCGTCCGCCGATCATCCGCCGAACGCAGTCGTGCCATGGGCTGCCAGCCCATGGAATGCCAACCCAGGGACACTCCATGGCCAACCTCATCGCTCTGGTTCTCGTCTGCATCCTGTGCATCTTCGCGTCGTCGGTCGATGCATCGCTCGCCGTCACGCCCATCGACACGCTCGACCGCGTCTTCCCCGACCAGCCGCCCAAGGACGCTGCAGGACGAGAAACCCACGTCCCGCGTGGCGCCCACGCTTCGTTTCAGTTCGCCGTGCAGTCGGACGAGCCAGGATCGTGCGAGCTGGCCGTCGGCCCTCTGACCCACGCCGATGGCACCGTGCTCAACGCGCCCCACGCCACCTACCACCTGCTCGCCGTCCACGTCGAAGGCAACAGCCAAGGCACGGCCGCCACGCACCCCTATCCTGCGAAGCCGCCCGATGACTGGATGCCTTTCCTCACACGCGAAGCGCCTTTCGATGTCGCCGAGGTGCTTGAGCCGACCGACCTCTTCGACGCTGAGGCGGGCCGCACTCACGCCGTCGTTGTCGATGTTGAGATCCCTCTCGACGCCAAGCCCGGGCGCTACGAAGGCACGCTTCGCTGCGAGATTGGCGGCGAGAGTTTCACGGCTCCCCTCTCCGCAGTAGTCCACTCCACCACCTTCGACGGCTACGCGCTCGACGTCACCAACTGGCTCTTCATCGAGCCGCGCAACCTCACCGGCGGCGAGCGCCCGGAGTTCTGGAGCGAGGCGCACTGGGATCTCATCGAGAGCGCCGGGCGGCTCCTTCACGGCTACGGGCAGAACACCATCTCAACGCCTCACATCCACACCGTTGATGACTTCCCAGCGCTCATCGAGACACGCGTTAACGCGGACGGATCGTACTCCTTCGACTTCGCCCGCTTCGACCGTTGGATGGAGCTGTTTCTGGAGCTGGGATACGAAAGAATCGAGGGGCGCCACGTCATCTCACGCGCGGGGCACATGCCCCACCGCATCATGGGCACGCCCGCCGACGGCGGCGAGCCGGCCTTGCTGTTTGAGGGCGGCATCAAGGTGGCGGGCGAGGAAGAGCAGCGGTACCTCGAGTACCTCGCGAGCTTCTTCGACGCGCTGCACGCGCACCTGACAGAGAAGGGTTGGCTCGACCGTTACATGCAGCACGTCGCGGACGAACCCGTCCCCGATTATGAGGACATCTACCGCAGATACCACGCCGTCTTCGTCGAGCACCTGCCCGGCGTGCCGAACCTCGACGCGGACTGGAGCACGCCCGAGATGTTCTCGCCGCTGATGGCGATTCAGGTCATGTATATCGACACGCTCGCGCATAGCCAGGCGCTTGCCGCGGAGCGTGAGGCGGCCGGCCTGACCACCTGGATGTACAACTTCGGCAAGCCGTACCCGCCGCGCCCAAACCGCTGGCTCGACCTGCCCCTCACCAACTCGCGCCTGTACCCCTGGCTTGGCGTCCGCTACAACGCGAGTGGCTATCTCTTCTGGGGCGCGAATGTCTTCCGCGGCGCGGATCCGTATACCCGATCCGTCGGCCCCTGTGGTGAGGGCAAGGGCTATCCCGGGCACAACCCCGGCGACAACTGGCTCTTCTACCCAGCGCCGAACGGTCTCTACGCCTCAATCCGCATGGTCGCCTTCCGCGACGGAATGGTCGACCACGCGCTTCTCACGCAGCTTGCCAAGATCGATCCCGAGGCGGCTCGGAGCATCACCGACCGAATTGTCCGATCGCTGGTTGATTACTCGCAACGCCCCGCTGACTACCACCGGGCGCGTGCCATGTTGCTCGAGGCGCTGGATGGGGGCTAGATGCAAGCTGGGAGCTCGCGGTCCGAGGCGGCAACGCTATCACTTCCGCGTCACGATCGGCCGCCCGGCTGACGCGTAGTTCCACGCCACCTCGTCCGTCGCGCCATCCCATGCGATGCGCACGAGGACTCCGTCATCTCGCTGCGCGAAGCTCACGTCTGGCGCCTCTACCCCGCCAGGCAACGGCAGGAGGACCGCCGCGAAGCGAGGGTTGACCGCGGTCGCCGTTGCATTGAGCCTCGGGTGGCCGTCATACCCATCAACATTGAGGTCCACCGGCGCCGACGCGCCAATCCGCACGACCATGCGGGGAGGAGCATCGTCCCCCTTCTCCGTCATGACCACCATCGGCGCCCTCACGTTTGCCGCTTCCGCCTCAAGCCACACAGGCACCCACCCCAGGAGCGGCGGGGGCGTGTCCCCGTCAGCGGTCAACGCCACCGCGTCCACCTGCGCGCCCGGCTCGCGCGTCAGGAACCGAAGCACATGCTCGCCCGCTGCCAGATCAAACGTCACGGGCGTTGACGGCACGCCGTCGGCCACCCGCCCCCACGTCCACTCGCGCCGTCCGGGCATATGCCACGCGATCTGTGGGCCGTCGTCCATCTGCACTACGAAGGAATCCGACTTCGCGGTCATCTTGCCGCCCGCTCGCACCCTCCCCCACAGCGCATGCTTCGCATACCTGCCCGATTCCGCTACGGTGAACCGCCACTCGCAACGTCCCTGTCCCGTCGCGTCGACGGGCGTCTCCACGAACGCGCCGCCGGAGGCGGAGTAGGGCTTCAGCGTCGCCGTTCCGTCACCCGTCTCGATCTGCATTGCCGATGCCGAGTGCAGCATCCACGTGTACTCGTGTTCCGCGTCGTCCTTCTCGATGTCATCCAACACGACCGCGTAAGCAGGCACGCCGTCGCGAGGTCTCATGAACAGCCCGTGGCGCAGCGCGCGCTTCACCACCGCGCCGGGCTGATCGTGGTTGTTCCTGGCGAAGGCCTCCGTGGCGTCGGCGAGGCAATACCCAAAGTCGTCGCCATCCGCGTACTCGAGGATCGTCCCGTTCGTCCCCGCGCCCGCCCCCGAGATCGCCTGCCCCACGCCATCCACCAGCACGCAGTTGTGGGCCACCGTCTGGTCGCGCCCGCCGGGCTCTCGATTGTTCCCGTAGCCCGAGTCGATCGCCCACCGCTGCCCTAGCCCATAGAGCGTGAAGGAGCCCTTGTCGGCCTGGTTGTGGGTGACCTTGTAGTACGGCCCGGCCTCGACTGAGAACATCACGTCGCTCTTCTCCCAGCCCGTCCGGAACACGCACAGTCCCCGCCCCTCGAAGTGCTGCGCGAGCGGCTCCGCGTCCGCCGGATCCGTCGCGGCGACATCGCTCTCCCAAACGATCTGCAGCGGGTGCGTCCCTCCACCGCAGCGCTCCCACAGCCACTGGGCCGTTGCGTTCTGCTGCCTGATGGCCAGTAGCGGGAACAGCGGGTTGCTCAGCCCAGCGTAGTTGGCGTCATTGCGCGCTTCAACCGTGCGCTCGCCGGGGAGATTGGACATCGCGAAGAAGTGCGGCACGCGCAGAAGCCGGGGGTGGTCGAACAGGTTCTCGCCGCCACTCCTCCGCAGAGCCTCGGCGAATAGCGTGCCATTCGTCAGCCCGTAAACGGCGTAACCCGTGCCCTCGTAGCCGGCGCCCTGCTCGTCGAATCCCTCATCGAGATACGCCCTCACCACCTCGGCGCACTCGGCGACCCATCTTGGGGCGTCATCGCGGTAGTGATCGCCAAGCTGGAGCGCCAAACACCCGGCCGCTCCGACGGCGACGCCCATGAAATTGTGGTGCGGATACCACCACGTGCCCTCCTTGTGGGCCTGGTCGAGGATGTTCCGAACATATCCGGCCGCGACGTCCGCCCACTCGCGCTCTTCGTCCGCCGTCAGCATCTCACCGAGCCAGTCATGCCCCATCGCCAGCCCGCGCGCGATGTCGCCCCGCGCTCCGGCGAATGACTTCTCCAGCCTGGGGTCGGTTACGGGGATCTTCCGAACCGCTGCCATCAGAATCGCGGCGCCGTGGCTGCCGTACTTCTCATCGCCCGTCATCTGGTATGCAAAGCCCAGATCCTCCACCCAGTTCATCAGCCGCCGGCCGAAGGTGTGTCCGAGGACCTGAATCCGCACCTCGCCCGCGGGCGGCGCGTCGAGTTTCTCCGGATCGGCGTAGCTCGATGACGCCGGATCACAGTACCCGTCGGCGCGTGTCCGGATGGCGTCCCACGTCGCGTGGCTTTCACCCTCGGTGATGCGGCTGCGGAGATCGAGGAGATCGCTCTTCCCAAACACCAGCACCGGCTCCGCCATCGCGGGCAGCGAGATCAGCAGTATGAGCAGGACGAGGAGCGCGTGAATCAAGGGTCTCACCTCTGTTTTCGGGTCTGACCGACATCTTCGTCCCTCAATCGAGCGCGCCCTGCGCGAGGCGGATAGCGGATGCTATCTCATCGTGGCCGTTGGCCACGGCAAGGTCCAGCGCGGTCTTCCCATCGTCGTCTTGCAGATCGGCCCGCGCCGCGGCGGCGATGAGCGCCTCCGCGATCTCGCGGTTGCCATAGTCGGCCGCCTGGTACAGCGGAGTGCCGCCCCAGCTCGTCTGAACATCCGGATCCGCGCCGGCATCGAGAAGCAACCTAGCTACGGGGAGGCTATCGGACTCGGCGGCGGCATGCAGCGGCGTCACATCCTCGTCGGTACGGGCGTCCGGGTCAGCCCCGGCCGCAATGAGCATCCGCGCCGTCTCTACGTGATGCCAGACCGCGGTCTCGCACAGTGCCGTCCGGCCCCCTTGCTTCCGCGCCGAGGGGTCCGCGCCGTGCTTCAAGAGGAGACCGACGACTTCGGGGTTGTGCCGGGGGAGACCGCAGGCGTTCAGGAGAGGGGTGCGGCCACGACCGCCGGGCTCATGGCGGCCGTTCGCGTCCGCGCCTGCGTCGAGCAGCGACCGAACGATCTCGGCGTCCCCGTCAAGAGCGGCCCAGTGTAGGGGAGGCGCTCGCCTGTCAATAACAAGGCGGTTGGGGTCGATACCCACGGCCAGCCAGCGGGAAACAGCACTGGCGTCCGACTGCTGGACAGCGCGCAGCAGCAAGGTGCGGCCAACTTGGGTCCATGTGATGCCCGCCGCCAGGAGAACGACGACGACTATCGCGACGCGGCGAAGGACGATCGTCCGTTTGGGTAGAGGTGGGCTCGCCGGCGCATCACCAGGCAGCGCCGAGGCCGCTCGTCGAGCCCGTTCCAGCGACAAAGAGACAACCGACCCCAGCACCAGCGGGAGAGGACACAGATACAGCAGGACAACATCCAACAGACCCATCCCGAGCACCCCACGGAGCCACTCGGACGCGATAGACACGGCGGGGATCGAGTCGAGCGCCAGCAGGTATGCGTGCATGAAGATGATGTTACACGCGGCCGTGAGCGCCACCGTCTTCCACACCAGCCCCCGACGCGACCGTGCCGCGATCGCGAAAACCAACCCGAGGGCGGCGGCCCACACCGCGCACAGGAGGACCGAGATCACCAAGGGCAACCAGCGCCCGGCGGGCATCAAGTAGGGCCGGAGGGATTTCGTGAGGGGATTCAGGACCACGACGAGGACCGGCGCGGCCATGATGAGGATGAACAAGGGCCAACGCACCTCGCGCCGCCACTTCCAGGCGACGCGGTCCGCGATGATCATCGCTAGCACGGCCAGCCCCATAACCGCCGTGCCCCCCACCATGTAACCAGATGACACCAGGGGCTGAATGAGGGACGCAGAACTGGAAGCGGAAGCGTGGAGTATCCCCAACCCAGCGCAGACGCCCAGGCACAAGATCAGTGGGATGGCGCTCCACGGGAGAGGCACGTCGGCGCGTTCTGAGTCTCCCACGTCCTCGAGGGGACGCGGCGGCAGAGGAACGGCGCCGTTGATGTCGGTTGTCTCGATCTTCCCACCCACGACACCACCTCCGGACGGCTCAGCTCGAGCTTTGCCTCTTCTCAGGCAGCTTCGACGCGTCGATGAGCGCGGCCTGCGCCGAGGAGGTGGCTCCGCGTGTCGTCGGCGAACGGCCCCGCTATGACATACGGACGCCCGCCCGGATTCGTCGCGCTTCTCGCCGCAATGCCGCTCATCGGGAGCTTCCCCATGCAGCCCGCACCACCGCGCGCGTTCCATGTGAGCGACTTCGGCGCGCAGCCCGACACGGATGCCGATTCAGGGCCTGCCATCCGCGCCGCGATCGCCGCCGCGATTGCATCCGGTGACCCGGCTGAGGTCATTCTCGGCGAGGGCGTCTACCGCATCGCACCGGCCCCATCCACCGAACAGGCAATCCCGATCCAGGGCGCGCGCGATCTCACGATCCGTGGCCAGGGCCTCGCCACCGAACTCGTCATCACCGAGCCGACGGCGGGAGGCTTCACGATCTCGAACTGCGAGCGGCTCACCGTCAAGGGCCTGGCGATTGACTACGATCCTCTCCCCTTCACCCAGGGCACCGTCACCGCTGTCGACCTGGAGGGCCGGACCTTCGACCTGGAGATCGACGAGGGCTACATCGAGCCTGACCACCCCTCGTTTGCCGAGGCCAAGGCGGCGTGGGGACTGATCATCCGACCGGGCGAAGGCGAGCGCGCGACCCAATACGGGCCACACGCGATCCCCGCTGTCGGCGTGGAGCGGGTGACCGGGCGCACGTGGCGGATGAGTGTCGACGGGGAGCCGACGGGCTACTCGGATCCGTTCGTGAGTTCGCGGATGGCGCCAGGGAATCGCTACGTCAACATGGCCCGGAATTACGCGGCGGCCGTCGGGGCGGACCACAGCGAGGCGACCTTCGAGGGCATCACGCTCTACGCCTCGCCTGGACTCGCGTTCCTCGCGTATCTGTGCGAGACGGTCACCGTCCGCGATTGCCACACCACGCTCCGCCCCGATTCGGGGCGGTTGCTGTCGACCAACGCGGACGGCGTCCACTGCCGAGGCGCGCGGCGCGGCATCGTAATTGAGGACTGCAGCTTCGAGGGGATGTCTGACGATGCGATCAACATCCACGCCTCGCCGATCCCCGTCATCGAGGTCGTATCGCCTTCCGAACTCATCGTTCAGAAGTTCCACTACACGCTTCGGCCCGGCGACAAGCTCGAGGCGATGGACTCGGCGGCGGGGAGCATCCGAGGCCGCGCGATCGCGGTGGAAGTCGAGGAGATTCCCGACCGCTGGGCGTACCGCGTCACGCTCGACCGATCCATCGAGGGCATCCGCGGCGGCACCAACTTCGCGGATGCCGACAATCTCTACAACTTGAGCGAATGCGCCGAGGGGTCAATCGTGCGCGGGTGTCACTTCAAGAGCTATCGCGGCCGGGGAGCCCTGCTGAGCACGGTTGGGGCGGTCGTGAGTGGCAACACGTTTGATTCCGTGGAGGGCTGGGGGGTTGTTCTCTTCCACGAATCGACGCGCTGGGGCGAGGGCCCGCTGGCGCGGGACGTGACCATCGAGGGGAACACCTTCAACGGCCAGGGCGGCTACCAAGCGGCGATCTGGGCCTACACGGGCCAGAGGGATGGCTCGCCGGCCACCACTCCCGACGTCCGCAAGGTGCTCATCCGCGGCAATAGGTTCATCAACCTCGGCGTGCCGGCGGCTGATCTCCGCGCCTGCCGCGACGTGCGGATCCTGGACAACGAGATCTCGACCAGCGATGATGCGCCGCGCGCCCGACAATCGTATTCCAGCATCGTGCTGAATGATTCCACGGGCGTGATCATCGACGGCCTGCGCGTCCATGACACGGATCCGCGCCACGTCTCGGTCATCAGCGGCGACGCCCAAGTCACCAACCTGACCGCGGGAATCGCGCCTATCGCACGAGAATGACTCTCCCCTGCCTCCGCGCCAGCGGCACCGTAACGGTCGTCCCGTCGACATCCAGCGTCTCGCCACTCAACACGTCCTCCGCCGTCCCCGCGATGCCTGCTTCGATCTCAGCCTCCACCGCATCGCCCGTGTTCATCACCGCCAGCACCACGCCATCGTCGCGCACGTAGCGTGACACGAGCACCTGCGCATCCGGGTCGCTCTCCCAATACGGCTCGAACTGCGCCTCCACTATCCCAAACTCATCCGTTGCCTCGTGCAGCGTGTTCCAGACCGCCCAATCCGACCAGATTGCCCAGGCACTGACATCGTGCAGCATGAGGTACGCCGCCAGGTTCGGCGTGCCCGACGCCTGGTACTCGTCGCGAAACTCCGGAAGGAAGAAGTCCACCGGGCCCCAGTTCAGCCCCATGAACTCCGCCCGGAACTCATCCGGCGGCATGAGGTCGAGATAGTCGTCCTTCAAGTCGCCCGAGCGGAACTGCTCCCCGTCGAGAATGGTGTGAGTGAAGGACAGCATTGGGATATCGACCTGCGAGGACATGTGCACCATCAGCAGCGACTCCGGCCGCCGCTCGGCGAACAGCGCGTAGACCCGGCGGAGGATCTCCCGGTAGGCGCGGACCGGGCGCGTGGGGTGGATTTCGCCGTCGGCATCGGTCCACCCACACCCGCCGACCTTGCACGGGTAGGGGCTCCAGCAATCGATGTAGATTCCGTCGATCTCATACGCGTCGATCATCTCGTTGATGCGATGCAGAATGAAGTCTTGCCAGTCGCGGACATTCGGACAAGTGCCCATCGACGCGTGCCCCATCGCCGCCACGTCCGTCGGCGTCACGACGCGCCTCGGGTCGCCCCACTCGCCTCCATAGTAGCGCCACTCCGGCACTCCGGCGGAGATGAAGTTGAGGTTGATGTAGGGCACTACCAGCATGTCCTTCGCGTGATCGCCCTCGATCTTCGCAGCGAGCGTCTCGTGGTCTTCGGGATCGGTGTAGCCGTAGTACTTCATGTTCCCATTCGGCCAGATGATGTCCATCGTGGCTCCGGTAGCCGGCGTCATCCGCCAGCGTCTCGCGTCCGCCGGTCGAGGCCGGACAGGCGTCGCCATCAGCCCGAACGCAAAGTGCATCTCCCCGCTCAGCGTCGTCGGCTCGGCGATCAGCCTGACCGTCACGTCAACCACATCACCATCGCGTTTAGCCTGCAGCGCCGGCGCCGCGTCGGAGGCTACCCAGTGCTGATTCGATTCCGCGTACCATGCCAGCCCTCGCTCCTCGTTGCCCACCCAGAAGTAGTGCGTCCAATCCGATGACCACCCGTCCGGTCCGAGCGCGCCCGCCTCGTTGTTGATCCACTTCTGCCGATCCGCGTGCATCAGCGTCGCCTGATCCGCCGGCATCGACCAGGTCAGCCGCAACTCATCGACATCCACGCCGTTGCCGGCGCCGAGGGCGACATCCGTCCACGTGTACCCGTCATACTCCACCTCATGCGCCAGCGTCGCAATCAGTCCAGCCCCGGACACCTCCCCGAGGAGTCTCGCGCGGGTCTCGGTCGCATACTCGACCGCGCACGACTCGCCTGAAAGCGGCACCGTTTGGCCGTCGATCACCGCCTCCAGCCGCACGGCCTCGGCGAGGAGATCAGCTCCGCCCGAGACCGCCTCCGACAGGAATGTCTCGTAATCGTATTCCCTCCCCCAACACGCGAGTTTCGCCTCGGCCTCATCCGCCTCGAGCGGCGTCCACGGCGGCAGGACCACATCCGCGCGACCGAGTTCATTCCCGCTCCACACAGGCGGTCCCGGAACCGCGAACCGCTCCGTCTTCGATGCCAGCGCCTCGCCATCTCCATCGACCAACTCGACCACCACCTCGTATTCGCCCTGCTCCGCGCCCGCCAGCGAGAGCACGCCCTGGCCCATCTGATCGGCAAACTCGGTGATCTCTCCCGACGCTACGACGCGCCCCTCGGTTGCCAGCTCCACCTTGCCAACGATCTTGCCGTCCACGCCCGCCGCATCGCAGGCCACAGTGAGGGCATTCGCATCCGGATCAACCGTCAGTTCGATGATTGGGTCCGGCTTGAACTCGACCGCCTCTCCGCGCGCCGCCCGCGCAATGCTCTCCGGATCCAGAGGCGCGGAGTAGAGCTTCACCTCGTCGATCAGCGTCTGCTTCTCACGCGGCACGTGCCACGGGTGATCGCCGAGCCGGAACGTCTCCCCCAGCGCATCAGGCATGGGGGGATTCGGCACGAAGGCCTCGCGCTCGCCGTCGACATAGATCTCAAGGCCCTTGGCGCGCCACGTCCCGGCGACGTGGTGCCACTCGCCCGGCGTCCATTCCAGCCGCTTCCCCCCCCCGCCGCTCGATAGGTCGCGCCGTCGCTGCCCATCAGCATCAGGAGGCCGCCCTGATAGTACCGATAGAGCACCAGCCAGCCGGGGTCTTTCGTCTCGAAGAACGAGTGGAACTCATCCGCCTCGCCCGTCCAGTCCAGCGGGCAAATCCACATTTCAACAGTACCGCAGGACTTGCGCAGGTTGCCCTCGGTCATGTAGTGCGCCAGCGCGCCGCCCTCACCACAGAGCAGCGCCTGCCCCACCTTCCCTGGCCGGTACTCGATGGTGCCCTCAACGCTCTCCGGCTCGCCTTGGCCGAGCGCATTCGCGGTCAGCGTCCCGTCGAAGGGCGCGTGGAACGTCATCGGCGGCTCGAGCGTGTCGGCCGAGGTCGCGGCCGCTCCGAGCAGAACCGCAACGATAGCTGATGTCTTCGCCATCGGTCATCTCCCTATTCCCGTTCTGCTGCGATGCCTGGTAACCGCCTCACCGGCTCGGCCCCGGCCAGGTACAGATCGTCGCCGACGAAGCACATCTTCCCCGGCGTCAGGATCTTCCCCAGCACTTCCACGCTCGCATCAATCGGGCGAATTCTCACCAACACGTTGCCGAGGTAGGTGTAGATATTCCCGTCCGGCCCGAGCGCGTAGTCCCACTGCCGCGTCCCGCCGCCCCATGCGAATTGGAGCGACGCCGGCAGCTCCTTAGTAAACAGGACTTCCCCGCTCTCCACTTCCACCCCGTACAACAGACCGCCGCCCTCGACTTCCGGGTCCTCCGCAATCCCAAGCAGTCGCCCTGGCGCAACCTCCAGCAACGGGCCGGCTTTCGCGGCCCCCGAGACGGGCACGACCTCGCGGACGATCTCCAGCGTCTCGGTGTCCCAGACGAAGAGCTTCGCGCTCTCCGGCACCAGATTCTCGTTCAGCTCATCGACCGCGGTCTTCGTGGATGCCACGATATACCGCCCGTCTACCGCCGACGCGAGCCAGTAGATGCGGTAGGCGCTGAACGGTCGCCAGATCCCATCGAACTCATCCGTCTCGGGGTCGAGCCAAGCCAAACTTCCACCCGCGTAATCCCGAATGCCGGCGCCGCCGAAGTAGATCCGCCCATCCGCGCCGAACGCCGAACTGAACATCTTCTTCACGCGAGTCTTGCTGTGTAGTTCGCCGATCACGCGCCGCGGATTGCTGTCTTCGTCGGTGATCTCCGGCGGCTCCTCGCCGGGCGGCCCACCCTTCAGCACGGTCCATGGTTGCTCAGGATCGAACACGTCCACCGGCCCGCTCGGATAGCCACTCCAGTAGAGATCATCGCCATAAGCCGTGAGCGCGTAGATGCTCGGCCCGCCATTGCCAAGCGGTGTCGCCTCGCCCGTCTCGGGGTCAAACAGGAACCGGCCGCTGTACGCCTGGGCCGTCCCAAACAGCCGCCCATCAGCGAGCTGCGTCAGCCGGTGGATGTAGAGCGGGTACGTCTCGACGTCCGGCAGCTCGATGCGCGTCCACTCGCCATCACCCGCCGGTCTCCACCAGATGGCCGCCTTGCCATCGACCGGATCGACCTGCCCGCGATACACCTCGGGCTTCGGCGGAGCCTTGTCCCAGGGCGACTCGAACGGAGTCCACGGAGGGTTATTGTCCGTCTTCGGGATCATCTCGCCATGGTACAGCCAATAGGCCTCGGACTCGCCGCCCTGAGTAGCCTTCACGGATGCTCGCGCGCCGCCATTCATTGGCGATACGGAGATCTCCCCGCCCGGCTCCGTCTCGGCCAGGATGGTCTCCTCGCCGGTCTCGATGTTCACCGCGACCAGGTACCAGGGGATCTTGCCGCTGGCGATGTAGATGTACTCATCGTCCACGCCGATGTAGTAACCCCACGCGCCGTGTGGCGCGTGATCGGGACCGATGGGACCGTAATTGCGCACCACCTCGCCTGTCTTCCAGTCGAAAACGTACGCGCCGGCCTTATTGGGATTCTGGTAATTGCCCGTTCCGTAGATCAGCCCATCCGGTCCGAGCGCCAGCCGCCTGGTCTCGCCAACGAGGTCGTCAACGATGATGCCTCGGTCCTCAAACCGGTTCTCCGCCGGGTCATACACGAACAGGTTCATGCCTGCTTGCCAGTCGGGAGTGACCATGTAGTACTTGCCATCCGGCGCCAACATCCCCCCGTGGAGGTGGATCTGCCGACGGTCGGGGAAGCGCTGCTTCACCACCTCGCCTGTCGCCAGATCACACGCGTAGAGCCATGTTGGCCCGTTGTATGTTTTAAAGTACCATTGCAGCGCGTCGTACGTTTTGCCATCGGGGTTCGGCACGAGGCTGAACACCCAACTCGTCACGCCCCGGGCCGGCGCCGCGAGTTCCTCGGGCGTCAACGTCGGCGCGTTGGCCAGTTGGTCCGCCAACTCCGGTTGCTCGGCCACGGGCCACTGTGCCGAGGCAGCACCGCCCGCCAACATCATCGTACACGTCACGAGCATCAGTAGCGAGACATCGCTCATCGCCGACCTCCCTCATCCTGCATCGCCGCCTTCGGCTCAAATGTCGCGCATTCCTCCGCAGGTTGAGCCTGTATCGAAGTCTCAGGGTTGCTGGAGTGATGAGGTTCGTGTCTTGTGTAGGAGGGGTTTTAACCCCGACGCCGTGGGGACGGCCGCAGGCAAGAATGCCTGCGCCACGTGACGGCAGGTCGGGCACTGTCGGGGTTGAAACCCCTCCTACACAAGACAACAGCATGCCCCCCAAACTCGCCGATGAGACGCCAGCCCCGAGACTTCGATACAGGCTCCGCAGGTTCGCGCCCGCCCGCCGACGAACGGCTGCGAGTCAGCCAATGCACGCGAGGTGCCCAGTGATCGACACTCACACTCATATACACTACACCGGTCGCGTTCCCGGCGAGCGACACGGGATCTCACCCGAGCAGCTCGTCGACAAGATGAACGAGAGGGGCATCGACAAGTCAGTCGTTCTCCCCATTGAAAGCCCCGAGGTCGGCACCTGCATCTGCATGACCGAGACGGTCATCGCAGCCGCGCTGAAGTACCCGGAGCGCCTGATTCCATTCGTCCACGTCGATCCCCGCATGCCCCGCTCGGCGGAGATCATCCAGCACTTCGCCGACACGTGCAGATTGGTCAGGGGCTTCGGCGAGACCGTCACCGGCATCCCCGTTGACGATCCGCTGCACAAGATCATCTACGCCAAGTGCAGCGATCTCGGATTCCCGCTGGTGTTCTACGGCAGCAGCTACTCGAACTTCGACGACGCCGGCCTTCCGCGGCTTGAGAGCTGCCTGAGGGAATTCCCCGATCTCATCTTCATCGGCCACGGACCTCGCTGGTGGAACGCCATCAGCGGCGACGACGACGCAAGCTGTGGCTACCCGACCACTCCCATCACTCCCGGCGGCGGCGCGGACCGGTTGCTCCAGGAGTACGACAACATGCACGCGGATATCTCCTCGGGCTCGGGCTTCAATGCCATGACGCGCGATCCCGAGTTCACCCGAGGCTTCATCGAGCGGAACTGGGGCAAGCTGCTCTTCGCGACCGACTACCTGCATTCAGGCCAGGAACTCGGCCAGGTTGAGTGGATCCGCGAGACACCCATGGCCGACAAGCACCGCGAGGCCATTTCCGAAGACAACGCGAAACGCATTCTCAAGCTCGAGGGCTGATTCTGACAGGACGAAAGGGAACAAGTACAATGAGCGCATCCCTGCCCACGTTCCAGGTCGAGGACCGCACCTTCACGCGCATGATTCTCGGGCACAACCAGATGCTCGGCTACTCCTACATGAGCCAGGCCCGTTCCAAGGAATACGAGGAGCGATTCCGCACATACGAGCCGATGCGCGACGTGCTGCTGGCCGCCATCGAGGCGGGCGTCCGCAGCATGATGCTCAGCCCCGGCCACGAGCGCAGCGAACCGATCGCCCAGGCCATCGAGGCCGCGCAGGAGCAGGCGGGCGTTGAGATGAGCAACATCGTCATCATCAACCCCGGTTTCCACGATCACGTCGATTATCTGCGGCGGGTGAACTGCCAGGTCTGCCTGGTGCACGGTCAGAACACCGACTCGTTCCTGCACCGGGCGGAATGGACGTTCTTCCCCGAGTTCGCCGAACTGCTCGCCGCCATCCGGGCCGAGGGGTTCGTGCCCGGCATGTCCAGCCACAACGGCGGCGAGACGATCGGCGTCGCGGAGAACTTCGACGTCGCCGTCATCAACACGCCCATCAACAAGATCGCCTGGCGCATGTGCCCCTGTGTCGAGCAGGTCCTGGGCGCGGTCAAGGGCTCCTCGAAGAAGATCATCGCCATGAAGCCGCTCGCCATGGGCCGCGTCGCTCCGGATGAGGGCATGGAGTACATCTGGTCAGTCCCCGGCGTCGACGGCGTCTGCGTCGGCATCGGCACGCCGGCGGAGGCGGAAGAGACCTTCGCCATCGCCGCCCGGGTGATGCCCGAGCCCGTTGAGGCGCTGGCCTGATTCGTTGTCCCCATCCGTACCGTGCCTGCGGGTCTCCTGACCCGCACGCCCGCCCCCCGCGATTCGGATTGCGGGTCAGGAGACCCGCAGGCACGGACGACTAGGCTGCAATGGAGATCATCGATGCGACTCGCCGCCACGCTCGCTCTCGCTGCATGTCTCTCGCCCGTCACCGCCCAAGACTACGCCGGCAAGGTCTTCCTGGGCATCGGCGGCAAGGAAGTAGAACTCCCGGCGGATGACCGCTACGAGTCGACGTGGGGCGTTGAGATCGAGCGCATGCCGGCGATGTCATCCGCCCGCAAGGCGGGCCTCCGGATCGGCGACACCATCGTCAGCATCGATGGCGCCGTCTGGGCCAGCGAGCAGATCCGCCTCAGTCGCTCCTTCGGCAAGGCCGGCGACAAGGCCACGCCCGGCACGACGGCGTCCTGCCTGATCCTCCGCGCCGATCCGGCCAATCCCGACGCGGCCCGTAAGCTTGAGACCATCGACGTCACCCTCACCCGCTACCCGCGCACCCAACCCGATGATCCTCGCCCGCCGACGCCTGACGAGATGCGCCCCGACCTCGCCGCCGCGAGGCCTTCCTACCAGGACCAGTGCGTCAATCTGGTAGGCGAGGCGGGATATAACGCCGACACGGCCGACCTCTTCCGCCGCCTGGAACGCGCGGATCGCTTCCCAGATCCGGACCGCCTGCCCATCGTCCGCTACGCGCTTCGCGACCCGTTCAAGATGGAGACCATCAGCCGGGAGATCATCGACGGACTGGACGGCCTCCCGGCGTGCGATGACTTCCTGGACCGGGCCCGCCACCAGCTCATCGCCTTCGCCCGGCAGGTCGACCAGACCACGCCGGACCTTGACATCCCTATCACCGCTACGTCCGGGGGGCTTGAGGGGCACCTGGAACTCGTGGAGCTGGTGTTGGAGGCCGCCTCTAAACAGCACGAGAAGGCCTTTGCCGCGCTCACCGCAGAAGAGGCTCAGTACATCCGCGATCACCGGATGGCGCTCCTGGACGCCTTCATCGACGTGAAAATGCTCAGCTACGATCCCGATTACGAAGCCCAGCAGGCGTATCTCCCCGTCCTCGATCTCGCGGGGAAGGTCGATATGAATGCTCTCATACAGCAAGCACACACCGTAGCGCTTCTCGTCGATCCCGCCTTCACAACTTCCCTTCTGCATGCCGCCGAGGCATCCGGTCAGGACCTGAATGCCGCCGTCGTCGCGCAACGCGAGACGCCCTTCGGCAACATCCTCGTGGCCGGACGCGGGCGGACGCGCTACCAGGGCGCGAACTACGCCGCCATCTACGAACTCGGTGGCGACGATGTCTACGCCAACAACCAGGCGACCAGCGTTTGGGGCTCGATTCCCTCGGCCGTCATCGTCGACTACGAGGGCGATGATGCCTACGAGACGTGGAAGCCATTTAGCCAGGGCTGCGGCGATATGGGCGTCGGCATCCTGGCGGATCTGGCGGGAGACGATACTTATGTCGGCATGAAGTTCACGCAGGTCGCGGGGTTCTGCGGCGTCGGGATGCTGATCGACGGCACAGGTGACGACACCTACCGCGGGCTGCAGATGCACCAGGGCGTGGGCCACTGGGGAGCTGGCGTGCTCGCGGATCGCGCGGGCAACGACCGCTACGAATCCCACGCCTGCTCGCAGGGAGTGGGCCTGCCCGGCGGCATCGGCATCTTGCATGACGGAGCCGGAGATGACAGCTACTACTGCAAGGGCGATCAGATGTCGGGCTATGGCACGGACGGCGTCTTTGAGGGGTGGGGCCAGGGCGTGGGCTTTGGCTATCGACCGTATGCATCCGGCGGAGTGGGCGTCATCTACGACGCGGGCGGCTCAGACCGGATGGAGGCGGGCAACTTCAGCCAGGGCGGCGGGTACTACTACGGCTACGGACTGCTCTACGCGGGCGGCAACGACGATGACGAATACATCGGCTCGCGTTGGGCGCAGGGCTTTGGATGCCACCAGGCCGTCGGCGCCATGATCGAGGCCGGCGGCAACGACCGATACATCACGCGCTACGCCGTCGCGACGGGCATCGCCTGGGATGAAGCCGTCTCGCTCTTCATCGAGGAGGCCGGAAACGACCGCTACGAGGGCAGCAGCTTCAGCCAGGGCGCATCGGCCCAGAACGGCTTCAGCCAGTTCCTCGAACTCGCGGGCGACGATACATACCTCTACACCGACCAGGCCCGCGCCGGCGGCAATGACTACCATGGCGGCAAGTCGCTGAGTTTCTTCGCCGATCTCGGCGGCGGAGCCGACACCTACCCAAGCCGACCCAACAACGATGTCGTCTTCGATGGCGACAACGCCATCTTCGTCGACGAGTAACCGACTGAACCGCGTAGCGACGGGCTTACAGCCCGTCGAAGCCGTCCCGACATCCTGACCACCAATCCGGGGGACTTTGACATGATCAAGATAGGCATCACCGCCGCATGTCGCTTTGAAGGCGCCAAAGGTTGCTACCACGGCAACGCGTTCAGCTCAATGTTCAATGGCTGGGACAAGGACAAAGCGGAGGAAATCGGCTGGCAGACCGGCGGCGCCGATAGCCTGCGTCTCGCAGGCGCGCGCGTCGTGAAGATCTACGACGATATCCGCGAGCAAGCCGAGGCCATGCAGCAGGTCTACGGCATCGATGAGGTCGTCGACAGTCCCGAGGCGCTGGCGGAGGGCGTCGACGCCGTGATCGTCGCCGACAGCGGCGAATTCGACAAATGGAAGCTCGGCATCCCCGCGCTGGAGAGGGGCCTGCACGTCTTCATCGACAAGCCGCTGGCCGAGACCGCCGACCAGGCTCAGGCGATTGTCGATCTCGCCTCCGCCAACGGCGCGAAGGTCATGAGCTGCTCCGGTTTCCGCTGGTGCGACGGCGCGGTCGCCGCGCGCGCGGCCCTTGAGAGCCTCGGCGAGCTACGCCTCTTCGTCGGCATCAGCAGTCAGGGCCAGTACCACGTCTACGGCATCCATCCCACCGAGATGGCATACGGAATCCTCGGCCCGGGCACCGTGTCCGTCACCAACGTCGGCGAGAAGGATCGCGACATCCTCAGTCTCAAGCGCAAGGATGGCGTGCAGGTCATCCTCAACATGTTCTGGCGGGAGCTGATGGCCGGCGGCCAGCACTACACCATCTGCGGGAGTTCGGGCTGCCACCAGATCACCGATCTGGGACCCGTCTACCTCAACATGCTCGGGGCTTTCATTGAGATGTGCAACACGGGGGTCCAACCAACCACCAACGAGGAAATGGTCGAGGTGATCCGCGTCGTCGAGGCCGGCAAGCAGTCGCTTGAGGCCGGGGGAACAGAGATCACCATCGGCTAAGTTGCGTGCGAGTTACTCCGCGTCATCAGCCTTCCCGTGCCTGCCAGGGAAACTCGTAGGTCGAAGCTCCAGCTTCGATTGACCCGGCTGTTTGTCGTCACGTGACGACAAACCGGGTCGCGCCCCGCGTCGAGTCTCAGTCCTACTTCCCCGCCTCGATCTTATACGTGTGCGTCGGCTGGGGCACGAAGCCCCCGCCGACGATCTCCATAGCCTCGTCGGCCGTCACGTCCCACGCGGAGCGCAATCCATCGCACTCGTAACGCGCGTCGGCAAACGAGAATAGCACGCGCGATCTGTCATTTGCATTCGTCCACTCGACCCCGGCGTCATCGGGCAGCGTCCGGCGATACTGCATCTGCTCGACGACCGCGCAGTAGTCGCGATTCGCCTGGCCGATCTTCTCATGCACTTCGGGCGTGTCGCCAAACGTCGGCCAACTCACCCAGCACGGAGACTTGCACGCGAGCGAGCGGTAGTAGTAATCGCCACGCGTCACCACCTCATTCGCAGCCCGGTCTTGAGCCTCGTTGCCAGTGTGACTCATGTAGCCGCTCACGCCATGCCGCGTCATCGGATCGGGTCCGCCGGGATTGGGTGAGTCGATGTTCGCGATGGGAAACGACGGAGCCGGTATGCCAAGCGTCCCCGTCGACTCGATGTAGAGCACGTACCCCAGATCAGCCATCCTCGCGTGGAACCGGAACAGCTCCTCAGCCTGCTCGACGTAGACCTTGCGATCCGCCGCGTTGATGTGATGGCTGAAGTTGTTGTACGAGTCCATCCAGAGACTTCCCAAGCCGGTCTCTTCGCGGACCTTCCGCCATTGCTCCACGGCGTAATCCGCCCATCCAGCCGTGAACCGCAATCCCCGGATCTCCGGGTAGCAGTAGTTGCTCGGCGGGCCGCCATTTGGCCCCTCAATCAACCATCCCGGCGTCTCCACCAGCGGCGAATACTGCCACAGATGCGCCGTCGGCGCCCAGGCCTGCACGATCATTCCGTGCTCGGCGGCCTTGTCGCACAGGTACTTCAGCGCCTCCGTGCCGCCGAACTTCTCGCCCACCTCAATCGCGTCGAGCGAGCAACCACCCCGACCCCACACGCTGTGGATCGCCAGCACCTTGAAGCCCATCTCGCCCAGCTTCGGAGCCGCCTCGTCGGCGATGTCGTAGAGGATGCGATCACCGTGCTCGGCGAGTTCCTTCCAGTGCATCCAACAGTTCGCCACGGGCAGTGGCGTGGGTTGACGGATGCCCCATTCGGTCGCCTGGGCATTGTTGGCGTAGTCCCGCAACCGCGTCCATTCATCGTGGCCGCCGCGCTCGGCGAATAGGACCAGCTTCCGCGGCGTTTCCGCCTCCGTTACCCCCGCCAGCGGCATCGAATCGCGGTACTCGATCCACCGTTCCGTGCCAAGTCTAGTGCTGTTCACATGCGGGACGCGGCCCTCGTAGAGCACGGCGAGCGCGCCGCTTCCCGAGTGCTGATAGTCGAGCCCATCGCCGCCGGCAAATCTCGGTCCGCCCGTGCCGCAATACGTGCTCTCAGGCGTGACGGTGAAGACGTTCTGCACGTTGTAGGAGTTCTGCGTGATGACCGTGGCGCCAATCGGGTCGCCACCCAATTCCCACGTGGTGCGGTCATCGATCCGCGTGATACCGTCGCCGTCCGTCTCCAGCCGGTACTGGTAGGCGAACCCGACGTGCTTGCGGCCTTCGATCTCCTCGCGTCTCGGCTCGAACGTCCAGTCAAGGCGATCCGCCCGCCCATTCGTCGTCACCAGTTCCGAGTGGATCACAACGCTTCCGTCCCGGCCCACATCATGATTCACGTACCGACACGACGCGTAATGACCTCCACTCTCAGTCTCGACCAGCGGCGCGATCGGGGGCGCTTCAGCATTCCGCAGCGGCAGGCCACCGAGCGTCACATCGGACACGCCCATGATGTTCCCATCGTCGAGCGGGATGCGCAGGTCGACACCCGACTTCAGCAAGATGTCGAGGCCGTCTTCAGTCTCGACCAGGCGCGACTTCGGCCTGGGTTTCAAGGAGACGTCCTGAGTTCCGCGAGTCGGGCTCGCCGGGCTTGCCAACGTTGGCGGCGCAGTGGTCGTCTCGACCGGGTCCACGTCATACTCCGCCGCCACCCACCCAAGGCTGTAGCTCCGGCTCGGCCTCACCGACACGTTGTCGATCCACAGCCCCCCTCCAGCCGCCAACGCCCAGAACTCGAGCCGCGCGCCATGCACGTGCGCCGAAGGCACGGTCAGGCCCAGCGTCACGTCCTCCCAGTCCCAGTCGCCATCATGCCTCGGGCCGATCGTGAACCACTCGATGGGCTTCCCGTCCTCATCGAGCCACCACATTTTCGTGTGATAGGCCCTCACGCCCCGGCCCCGCAGCTGAAACTTGATCTCATACGTCCGCCCAGGATCCACCGCGAAGTCCTTGCTCGACGCCGCCGCCACCCATCCCGCCGACGACGGCGGATTGCTCGCCCAGTCCCACCAGTTACTCAGGTCCATCCGCTCATCGACCGTCGTAGCGCGCGGCGAGCACTGGCAGTAGAGCGCCCGGCCGCCATCCGCCCCTATTGCCAGGTCGCGCTGGTCGCCCTCGAGCGGCCGGCCCAGATGCCACTCGTCGGGCATGGCATCATCGTCCGCATCGGCTTCCATATCTCCGTTGGTCATCAGGTTCTCGCCGTGCGGCTGCGTTGGGCCGATCCGGCTGAACGACGCGTCATCGATCAGCGCGTAGGAGTCCTTCCCCTCCACGTACACCGAGAACCGGACGTTCGTGAGGCCCTCCTCGACCGCGCCGAAGTAGAACCGGTACTCCGTCCACTCCTCCGTGAGATCCGTATGAATCGACGAGCGCCCACCGAGCCACTTCCCGTCGGAGTACTTTTGGATCTGGATCCGACTCGGCCCGGTGCCCTTCGCCCAAAGCGAGGCGACGTAGAATGTCTCCGGATCGACCGCGACCTTCTCAGAGTAGTGCAACTCGCCCTGGAAGCGGCCATCCTCCTCTACGGCCCCCAGGCGCACCGCGGCGTCGCCACTGCGCGCGTCATCCGCGCGCTCAAGCGCCGGGTCCGGAGTCTCCCAGCCGACCGGGAGGCCGTCCGCTCACTCCTCAAACCCGCCGTTCGCGAGCAGCGAGGCATCCTGCCCTGTCGCAATGGAGCACGTGGCAATGACAACGAGCACGATCAACGCATGAGTTCTCATAGACTATCTCGTCCTCCCAGCATGTCGTGGAGTGGTACATACGGCAAGCGCAAGCAGATGCCCTGCTCGAAGGCCTCCGGTGTAGGCGCATCCAATACCCTCGACGATAGCGCCACACGATCAAGGAGCGCCCAATGAACACGCTCGCCGCCGTCGCGTTGCTCTCTCTGGCTTCCACAGTCCACGCCGCGAACC
>PVBE010395167.1_pt1 | contig 90640 bp, 70 predicted proteins | sample 1631181 | NCBI WGS metagenome assembly PVBE01 (sample SAMN08397723, study PRJNA350692) | Marine metagenome, whole genome shotgun sequencing project. | isolation source: water | place: Pacific Ocean | collected 2012-04 | reverse complement strand
GTCGAAGAGCTCGACGGGGTGTTCAGCTACCTGGTAGCCACTACCGACGCCCTGGGGCTTGCCAAGGACACCATGGCCGCCAAGCCGATGGTGCTGTACGAGGGCGACGAGTGCATCGCGATGGCCTCCGAGGAGGTAGCCATCCGGACCGTCTTCCACGAAGAAATCGACACCTTCGATCCGTACGCCGGCGAAGTCCGCGTGTGGAGCACGAACTAGGCGCGATGAAATTCGTAGTCTCGAGCCGATAGCGACCGAAGGTCTGACACCGAACCGAAGCGAAACGGGAACGAACGAACATGGCAGAGGAATCGAAAGTCGACCTGACCGGCGTTCATGAGGAGCAGCTGGAAGGCCGCACGTACCAGACCTTCTTTCGGGCGGAGGAGGAGGAGAACCTCGTCTACCCAGACAGTGTCGAGGTCGACATCGATCGCAGCGCCGAGATCGATGCCGCTGAGCTCGACACGACCGCCGTCAACCTTCGTATTCGCGAGCTGATGAGCGAGGGCTACGGCCACATCATCGTTCGCAACCCGGGTGCCAAGCACTCTTTGGGTGTTGGCATCCTCAACCGCCTGAAGTTGGACTTCGAGGGCTCGCTCGGCTACTACGGTGTGGGCTTGAACGACGGCCCGAATGTGCGCATCAAAGGCCGGGTTGGCTGGTCGTGCGGCGAGAACATGATGGCGGGCACAATCGTGGTCGAAAAGAACGCTGGCTCATCGTTCGGAGCCGCGATTCGTGGTGGCGATCTAGTCTGCATGGGGGACGTCGGCGCCCGAACCGGCATCAATCAGAAGGGCGGAACGATCATTATCGGCGGGCGTACCGGAATGCTGTCCGCGGTCATGATGCAGGGCGGGCGCATGATCGTTCTCGGTGATGCCAACGAGAATCTCGGCGATTCCATGTACGACGGCACGATCTACGTCGGTGGCGAGATTACCTCGTTGGGTATCGACGCGGTTCCTGGCGAGATGACCGATGGCGAAGCGGCCTGGCTGCAGCGCAAGCTCGATCTCTACGGCCTCAAGGCACCGAACGGCGTTGAGAAACTTCAGAAGATCGTTGCCGGCAAGCAACTCTGGAACTACGACAACCTCGAACCTTCAGAAAAGAAGATAGTCCTGTGACGGATAACGGCAAGCGCAACAAGAGCATTCTGGGGCAGAACTTCCTCTTCCAGCCCGGTGTCATCGACGACATCCACATCAAGGCGGACCTCGGCCGCTACCGCATGCGCGGTATGGCGTTGTTCAAGACGATCCCGACGTGGGATGACCTCACGTTCCTTCCCGGCACACTGACCCGGTTCGTCATCGAGGGCTATCGCGAGAAATGCCTCACGAAGACGATCATCGGCCCGAAGGCGAAGCGGCCACTCGAGCTCGACATCCCGATCTACATCACGGGGATGAGCTTCGGGTCCCTGTCCTATGAGGCAAAGGTCTCGCTAGCGCGCGGTGCGACGATGGCGGGAACCGCTACCTGCTCTGGAGAGGGCGGCATGCTGCCCGACGAGCGCCGCTACTCTTCCAAGTGGCTCTACCAGTGCATCCAATCGCGCTATGGCTTCAACCCCCATCACCTGCGCCTTGCAGACGGCTGCGAGTTCTTCATCGGTCAGGGTTGCAAGGTTGGCCTGGGCGGGCATCTCATGGGTCAGAAGGTCACCGACCAGGTGGCGGAGATGCGCAACCTGCCGGCGGGCATCGATCAGCGCTCACCGGCCCGCCACCCCGACTGGTTAGGTCCCGATGACCTGGCGTTGAAGATCAACGAGATCCGCGAGGCGACCAACGGCGAGATCCCTATTCAGCTCAAGCTGGGATCAGCGCGCGTCTATGACGACGTTCGCATGGCTGCCAAGACGGGCCCAGACAGCATCTACCTCGACGGTATGGAGGGCTCTACCGGAGCTGGCCCACATCTCGCCACGGAGGAGACGGGTGTGCCGGGTATCGCGGCGATTCGTCAAGGGCGCCATGCGCTCGACGATGTGGGCAAGACCGGCGAAGTATCGCTCGTCTACGCCGGAGGAATCCGCAACGGAGCCGATGTGGCCAAGGCGTTGGCACTGGGTGCCGATGCCGTAGCTATCGGCACCTCGGCGATGGTGGCCCTCAATTGTAACCGCGACATTCCGGACGCAGACTTCGAAGGAACGGTCGGTGTGCCGGCGGGCTACTGCTACCACTGCCATACAGGGCAATGCCCCGTAGGTGTGGCGACACAGGATCCCGAATTGCGCAAGCGCCTGAATCCTGACGAGGCCGCGCTCCGCGTCTACAACTTCCTCCACACGCTGGCTATCGAGTGCCAGATGATGGCCCGTGCCTGCGGCAAGACCAATGTCCACTCGCTCGAGCCGGAGGATCTTGCCGCGTTGACCTCGGAGGCCTCGGCCATGGCCGAGGTGCCTATCGCAGGCACGCGTTACACCGTTGGCCACCCCGAAATGACCCGATTCTGATCGTCGGGCGTAAGCACCGCTGCGGGGTCGAGTGACCCGCGCCGCATGACACAAAGCCAAGACACCCTGATCGATCAGGGCGGAGAGACAACGTGAGCGACGAAGCCCCAAAGGCCGGCGATTCCAAAGAGAAGGACGTCGACTACTACCTCAAGTCGAGCGGGCTGGACACGAGCCGTGAGGTCGAGATCGGACAGCACATCGGCTATCGGTACGACGTCAACCTGGTTCCTGATTACTCTCAGCTGACCCCGCTGCTCAAGAAGTACATCGAGCACATGGGTTGGGAGGATCTCAACTGGATGGAAGACATCCACATGGGTTACGAAGAGGGCCATTCGGCTGTCTTCGACCGCAACATCAATGGCTGGGTCGTCGTACCCGACGACATTGAGTTGCCCGACACCCAACAGGAACGCGACATGGTGGCTCGCGAGCTGCTCTTGAAGTTCCAGATGTCGCCGCACCATCCGCTCTACGAGCTGGGCGAGAGTTACAAGAAGTTCTGAGGCGTCCTCGGTGCAGCGTGGTCGTAACCCGGCCGGCAGCGAGCGACGGGGGCCGATTGCGAGGCCGACGTGAGCGCAGGGAAGAAGTGGGGTAGCGACGAGTACTGGGGCCTTTCCTACGATTGGGACCCGCAATGGATCCTGACCTCGGAGCAGGAGGAGCTGCAGGCGTCGCTGATCGAGCTTTGCCAGACCACGATGCGTGACAACGCCGTGGAGAGCGATCGCGACCTGATCTTTCCTCGCAAGAACTTCGAGGCGATGGCATCGCTTGGCCTTCTCGGCTTGATGGTGCCCAAGGAGCTCGGCGGCCGTGGTGAGAGCCACGCCTGCTTGGCCATGGTCATCGAGACCATCGCTCGATACGGATGCGCCAGCACGGCGATGTGTTACGCGATGCACATCGGTGCGGTGGCAGCGGTGATGCTCCGAGCGCACGGCAACGAGACCGTTCAAAGTCTGATGCGGCGTCTCGACGATGAAGTGCTCATCGGCACGCTGTCCTATTCCGATCCCGAAACCGGCTCCCACTTCTGGTATCCGGTTTCATCGAGCGCGGAGCGTGTCGAGGGAGGCTGGAAGGTCAACAAGAAGGCCTCGTGGACGACTTCCGGTGGGTTTGCCGACTGGTACGTTATCCAGACGACGAGCCCCGACTTCGACGGCGACTACTCGGACCTGTCGGTCTTCCTGATCATGGCTGACGAGATCAAGGCCGATCCGTCGACCTGGGACGGCCTCGGCTTGCGGGGCAACCAATCAGGCCCTTTGCACGTGGATGGCGAGACGATTCCCGCCGACCGCCTCATTGGCCCGACCGGTGACGGGGCGAGCTCCAACGACGAGGCGGTCGATCCCTTCTTCCTGCTGGGCTCGTCGTCGTGCTGGAACGGTATCTCGATGGGCATGATCGATATCACCAAGCGGCACACGACAAAGAAGAAGCACGTCGACGTGGGCATGCGGGTTTGCGATTACCCGACAATTCAGGACTACGTCGGCGAGGCTGTCATCGATACCAACACATCCCGCGCCTTCGTCTACCAGTTGGCAGCGGCGATGGATCGGAAGACCGATAACTGCGACTGGTCGATCCACGAAGATGTCGCGGTGCTGCCGAGGGCTACTGTCCTGCACTGGATGTGGCAGGTGAAGTTCACCGCCGCCAAGAACGTCGCCAAGGTCGCCGACAAGATGCTGCACGCGTGCGGCGGAACCGGCTACAAGCCAGGCCTCGGTATCGAACGTTACCTTCGCGACGGCAAGGCCGGATGGGTCATGGGGCCGACCAACGAGGTACTGCGGCAATTCGTTGGTAAGGCGGTGCTGTTGGGCTTCGACTCGCTCGACTACTGGAACCAGTCGGTCAACGAGCGCGTGCTCCACAACGAGATCAAGAAGATGGACGCCGCAGCCAAGAGCTCGCTGGCGCAGACACTGCTCGCGGAGGCCGAGGAGTCGCAGTGATTCTGTCGCAGCTCGAGGGGCCACGGCAGGTCGCCGGCGGGCTGCTTCCGCAGGCCCACGGCAGGGAGCGATATCGAGTTGCGGGCGGGGGCGCCACGGTTGTTGCCCTGGCGCCTGGCGATCGGATATCGATCACCGACGTCGAAGGCGGGCAACGCGGCGAGCTAGCGGTATTTTCGCCGACCGGCGGGGAGGACAGCGCCGCCCTCGGGGTCACGGCCGACAGCCGACTGGGTGTGCTAGGGATCGCGCAGGCCGGGAAGGGAGCGGATATGGACGCCGCTGTCGCCGACCTGCTGGCGCACGGAATCGACCCACGCGGGGCCCCGGCCCTGCAGTTGTTTCATGGCGATGGGCGCGCCGGCGCCAACGAGTCGTTCACGGCCGATCGCGACGTTATCTGCATTCTCGGTGCTCCAGGTGGCCCGATGCGCGTCGACGAGCAGAATCCGCCGACCGATCTGGAGCTGATTGTCCAGCGCGCCCGGCTGACCGAAGCGCCAGACGCACCCCTGCCAGCGCCACTTGCCGATATGCGTATCGACATGCGCGTCGACCGAGCGGCGGCAACGGCCTACGAGGTGAAGGCAGGCGAGTTCATTCAAGTGATCGACGTCGCGGGCCGGCAATGCTCCGACTTTCTGGTCTTTCGATCGGATGCTCTACAGCAGGGGCTGGAAAGGGGCCTCGATCCTACGGCGACTCGTACGCTCATGGGCGCAGCCTACCCGGCGCCCGGACTGTACTCGAAGTTCTATGACCAGGATCTCCGGCCGCTCGTCGAGGTAGTGCGGGACACGGTAGGACGGCACGACACTTTCGGGTTGGCGTGCACCGCCAAGTATTACGAAGACATGGGCTACTTCGGTCACGTGAATTGCTCGGATAACTTCAACGCCGAGCTGGATCCGTACACCATTGCGCCGCGACGAGGGTGGCCGGCGATCAACTTCTTCTACAATACGCGCATCGATGACGATAACGTCCTGTACCTTGACGAACCGTGGTCGCGACCGGGCGACTACGTACTACTTCGCGCGCTGACCGATCTCGTCTGTCTGACCTCCGCCTGCCCTGACGACATTGACCCCGCCAATGCCTGGAATCCCACCGATGTGCATGTCCGTGTGTATCCGGCCGACAACTCGTTCTCGATCGGGGTCGCACACCGGATGACCCCGGACGCCGAGCCGAAGCTCACCCGAGAGACCGGGTTTCATCTGCGTACGTCGACGCTTACGCGCAAGTTTGCCGAGTACGGGGGGTATTGGCTGCCGACCGAGTTCACCGGTCACGGCGCCATAAAGGAATATTACGCCTGCCGCGAGGGCGCGGTGGTGATGGATCTGTCGGCCCTGCGCAAGTACGAGGTCCTCGGCCCCGATGCCGAAGCGCTCATGCAGTTGACGCTCACCCGCAATGTGCGGCGCGTCGCGATTGGCCAGGTGTCGTACACCTCGATGTGCAATGACAACGGCGGACTGCTGGACGATGGAACCTTGTTTCGGCTCGGCGCCGACAATTTCCGCTGGATCGGTGGGAATGAGACGGACGGCCTCTGGTTGCGCGAGCACGCTGAGAAACAGCGACTGAAGGTATGGGTCAGGTCGTCGTCAGACCAGCTCCACAACATCGCCGTCCAGGGTCCCAGGAGCCGTGACATTCTTCGCGAGGTCGTGTGGACGGCCCCCACCCAGCCCAGCCTCGACGAGCTCAAGTGGTTTCGGTTCACGATTGGCCACGTGGCTGGCCCAGAAGGCAGGCCGTTGCTGGTATCGCGAACCGGGTATACCGGCGAGCTGGGCTATGAGGTCTGGTGTCACCCCGACGATGCTGCCGCCGTCTGGGACGCGATATGGGCGGCAGGAGAGCCTCATGAGCTCACTCCTCTGGGTCTGGACGCCCTCGATATCCTGCGCATCGAGTCAGGGCTGATTCTCCCTGGTTATGAGTATGACGACCAGGTCGACCCGTTCGAGGCCGGTATCGGTTTCACCGTCGACCTCGACAGCACGGATGACGATTTCGTGGGGCGCGCCGCCCTCGTCGAGCGCAAGGCGCACCCGCAGCGGCTGCTGGTCGGAATCGAGATCGAGGGTAACGAGACTGCCAGTCACGGAGACGGCGTCTACGTTGGTCGCAGTCAGGTGGGGGTCGTCACCAGCGGCACTCGGTCGCCTATTCTGGAGAAGAACATCGCGTTGTGCCGGTTGGCGAAGGAATACCGCAGCGTGGGCTCCGCGCTCGAGATCGGCAAGCTCGATGGCCATCAAAAACGCATCGCCGCTACGGTAGTGGAGTTTCCATTCTACGATCCCGAAAAGAGGCGTCCTCGCAGCTGAGGGTTTTCCATGAGCGCGTTGCCAGAAGCAAGCAAGTACGTCGTCATCGGCGCCGGCATTCACGGTCTGAGCACCGCCTATCACCTGGCGCTCGAGCTGAAGGCTAGAGGGCAGGGAAGTGGGGCCGACATTGTGGTTGTCGACAAGGAGGGCGTCGGCGCCGGAGCGTCAGGGATCGCCTGCGGCGTGATCCGCAACAACTACTTCCAACCCGCCATGCGCGAGCTGATGGCGCATAGCGTCGAAGTTTGGGACAGCGATCCCGAGGCCTATAGCTATCATTCGGTCGGCTACCTGCAGATCAGCCCGGCAGTGATGGAGGCCGACGTCGGGCAGATCTACGAGCAGCAGAGGGCGATCGGCTACGAATCAGAGCTCATCGTCGGCGCGGCGGAATCCGACAAGTACATGAAGGGCCTGTTTCACGACTGGAAAGCTCGCGGCATCACCTCCGTATTGCACGAAAAGAAGGGCGGTTACGCGAATAACATGGCGTCGATGCGCGGGCTCGCCGCCAAGGCGGAAGGCGCCGGAGTGACCATCCACTCCGAGGTGGAGGTAACCAGCTTCCAGTATACCGATGCGGGGATCAGTGCTGTCGAGACCAACAGGGGATCGATCCGAACTGACTATGTTGTCGTGGGAGTCGGCCCGTGGGTGAAGCACATCTGGGAGATGCTCGACCTGCCCAAGACGATCACCGTCAACGACAACGGCACGGTGCACGAGAACGTCCGTATGTGGCGCTACTGGTGCTTGCAAGAGGGCACGCTCGATGTCGAGCCGGATCTGCAGCGCACCAACGCCGGTGAGATGCCTCCGGTCGTCCATATTGACACCGACGCACCTCTTTACTCTGACATCGATGGCTCGCTGATCACCGACCAGATATGGGGTATCTACTACAAGCCAGATTTTTCCTTCGGCGGTATTCAGGGGGGCGCGATGCCCTACAAGGTCGAGAAGGATCCCGATGAGGTGGCGGTCGATCCCTATGGACCGAAGTCCCCGGATTTCGTCGTCGGCGAGGACTTCGCCAACATGTGGTGCTCGGCGCTGGCGTTTTGCCAGGAGCGCTTCGCCGGCAAGTCGGGGCTGTTTCGTGGCGAGGAGCCGTCTGGTGGCATTGGCTCGTTCACGGCGGACAGCTTCCCGGTATTCGACGTGTTTCGGGGTAACTGCTACTTCGTCGCCGACTCCAACCACGGCTACAAGATGCTCGGCGTCGGCAAGCTCGTGGCGGAGGAGATCGTCGGCGACCGAAGCGCGCTGCTCGAGCCGTTTCGGTTCTCACGCTACGCGGAGGGGAAGCTGCACCCGGTTTCCAACAGCCCGTATCCCTGGAGCTAGGTTGGCCACGCTGACGATTCTACCGATCGAACTGACTCACTGACTCAGGCACCGAGGAACTATGGAAAACGAGCTCAGCGCCCTGACCGTCATCTTCACGGAGTTCTACTACTGGGTCTGCATTGTTCTGATGTTCCTGATCCACGTCGGGTTTTGCCTGTACGAGGTCGGAGTATCGCGACGGAAGAACATGATGCACACCTTGATGAAGAACGCGATGGTGATCCCGCTGATCACCGTCGCCTTCTTCTTCTTCGGCTGGTGGATCTACTTCGCTTTCCAGAGCGGTCCGGGTATAACCGGTGGCCTGATCTCCGCTCCTTTCGCGGTCCCGTGGAGCGAGCTCATGGCCACGCACATGGGAGGCCCGCCGGCGCAGGCGGCATTGACCGCGGGCGACACGGCGACCTGGGCGCGTCTGAACGGCGTTTTCTTCGGGGCGTTTCTGTTGTTTTCCTGGACCTGCGCCTCGATCCTCTCCGGTGCTGTCATCGAGCGTATCCGGTCGAGTGCGTTTTGGCTGTTCGCCGTCATGTTGGGCTCGGTCACCTGGGTCATCGATGCGGCCTGGGGATGGTCGGGTGACGGGTGGATGGTTCGGCTCCTCGGCTATCACGACGCCTACGCCGGAGGGGTGGTCCACGCCATCAGTGGCGGATCGTCGCTCGCCGTTCTCTATCACCTCGGTCCGCGCATCGGCAGATTCCGTTTCGACGGCACCGCACGTGCGTTCCCGCCGCAAAACACCTGGCTGGTGATCATCGGCCTGTTCTTGATTTACACGGGCTTCTGGGGCTTCTATGCAGCATGCAACATCCCGATCATGGACATCGATCCGGACTCCGCACGGACCTTCTTCGCGGCGACGACGATCTATCTCACGCCGACGACTCTCAGTGCCATCACCTTCAACTTCCTGATGTCGCTGGCGGGTGGTTTGATCGCCGGCTATTACATATCCAAGGGCGATCCGTATTGGACGTTCTCCGGTGGCCTGGCCGGAATCATCACGTCGGCAGCGGGCAACGATCTCTATCACCCGCTCCAGGCGTTGCTTATCGCCGCTTTCGGGGTGATGTGTCTGTACAAGCTGCACCACTGGGTAGAGAGGAAGTTCAAGATCGATGATGCGGTGGGCGCGGTCGCCGTGCACGGGTACTCGGGCGTGATCGGCGTGGTGATCGCCGGTTTCATGCTTTGGGGGTACCCGAGCTCGCCGAATCCCGAGTTCGCCAGCATTACACCCTGGGGTCAGATCGCTGGCGCCTTCATCATGTTCTTCGTCCTGGGATTCATGCCGTGCTTCGTTCTCGGCGCGGTTCTGAAGAGATTCGACATGTTACGGATCCCGCACGCCGTTGAGCTTGCGGGTCTGGACCACCAATTGCTGGCTGATGAGACTGCGGCGTCCTGCGAGATCGTCGTCGAAGAGCTACGCGTGGCGGGAGGCTAAACGGGTGCGGACTGGACTGATCGAAAGCTGGACGGGGAATCCCCTGGAGATCGGACCGATGTATCCGCTCGTCGGTCTCGAGATGTTGCTCTTCGTCATATCGTTCGCGCTCGCCATCATCTACACAATCTGGCAGTTGCGGTTGGAGGCGCGCACGTACGAGAAGGAAACGCGTGCGTTGGGAACTGACGCCGAGCTACGATCGACCATCATCGCGGGGGCGCCGCACTGCTACGATCACGCGGAGCCGCTGCTTCCTGTCGGAGACACGGGCAAAGATCGTAACGATTAGCAACGGAGACTGCTGGAGGCAAGCCTCATGGGCTTCGCCTGTTACCGGTCCCGCCTCCAACCCTCCGCCCAGATGGGTCCGAATCCCAGCACCCGGATCTCCGGCGGCGGAGATGGGTTGAACAGGTGATTGTGCCAGTAAGTCGCCTGATGGTTCTCGTCGGAGGGCGCAAGCTCCTCGACCGTGCACGGGAAGCCGTATGCGCGGGCGCCCTGGGCGAAAGCCAGGACACAGTGTCCGGCGTCGAGCAGCTCGGAGGCGACTCCCGAATCACTTGGAAACTGTGCCGTCAACATGCCCGAGAAACTCTCCGGCCTCTCGTAGTATTCAGCCCCAAGGAGTCGTACTGCACTGTCGTAACGTTTCTTCGGATCTGGCGATTGGCGAACAATATGGCAGAACGATCTGGTGTGCTTCTCGGGATCCTCCTCGGCCAGCAACACGGTGACCTCGCCCACCAGGCTTCCGTCTGGCCGGGCGACGGCAGGGCGCATACCGGGACACGGCCTCGCGCCGTGGATACGAACGGCTTCCTTTCGCACCCGACATTGCCAGGCGATGAATTCTTCTTGAAGCGTTGCCATGCGGGCGACGTGCCTCATCGGCATTGATAAATATGGGCGACACGGTATTGTCGCTCAACGTGCAGTTGCGATCGAGCACGGGCTCGATCTTGGGCTCGAGATCTGAATCGGTGGAGACCATGACAGGCAAAGACGCGGCATCCTTTTTCGAGAAGAACGGGGTGAAGTTCGTTCTGGCGCAGTTTGTCGACATCCATGGAGTTGCGAAGACCAAGGCGGTTCCGGCGAGCCATTACGAGGACATCCTCACCGATGGTGCAGGGTTCGCGGGCTTCGCTGTCTGGGGCCTCGGGCAGGAGCCGCATGACCCCGACTTCATGGCGGTAGGTGATCCCTCGACGTTGAGTCTGGTGCCCTGGCAGGAAGGCTTCGCTCGAATCGTCTGTGTCGGACATGTGAACGGCGATCCCTGGCCTCTCGACACGCGGCATATCGCGGCGCAGCAACTCGGGCGTATGGCGGAGCGCGGTTGGACCTTCAATACCGGCATCGAGCCGGAGTTCATGCTGCTCGAGCGTAGCGACGATGGTTACCTGGACCCGGCCGATCCCACCGACCGACTCGACAAGCCCTGCTACGACTACAAGGGGCTGTCAGGCAGCCGCGTGTTTATCGAGCGCCTGGTCGACTCGCTGGTGTCGGTTGGCTTCGACGTCTATCAAATTGATCACGAGGATGGCAACGGGCAGTTCGAGATCAACTACACCTATACCGACGCCATGACCTCCGCGGATCGGTACGTGTTCTTCCGCATGGCAGCTGGCGAGATCGCGCGCGAGCTGGGCGTCATCTGCACGTTCATGCCCAAGCCGGTCACGCGGCGCACGGGCAGCGGAACACACTTCCATATGTCGATTGACGACGCCGACGGCACGCCGCTCTTTAGCGACGAGACCGACGCACGAAAAATGGGGCTCTCGAAGCTCGCCTACCAGTTCCTTGCCGGATTGTTGCAGCACGCTCCGGCACTCTCGGCCCTTTGCGCCCCCTCGGTCAACTCGTACAAGCGCTTGGTGGTGGGCAACACGGCTTCGGGCGCCACCTGGGCTCCCGCCTATATCTCGTATGGTGACAACAACCGTTCGAGTATGGTGCGTGTGCCCTACGGCCGACTCGAATACCGGCTGGCGGACGGTAGCTGCAATCCGTACGTAGCCACCGCGGCCATCGTTGCGGCTGGCATGGACGGGATCGAGCGTGAGCTCGATCCCGGTGACCCGCACAACCTCAACCACTACACGACGCCGATCGACGAGCTGGTGGCCGCGGGAGTCGGAATCCTGCCGCAGAATCTGGGCGCCGCTCTCGATGCCCTCGAGGCCGATACGATGTTTCGCGAGCGGCTCGGCGACGCCTTCATCGACGAGTTTCTCCAGGTCAAAGAGACGGAGTGGATCGAGTACCAACGCCACGTCTCCGACTGGGAGGTAGAGCGCTATCTCGAGTACTACTAGCGCGATGGACTTGTCCGCCGCCGATCAGCAGGTGCTCGCCGGCGGCAAAGGGGGTGGGGCTCGGCTTGCCATGCAGCTCATCGTTCGCGTGGCGGAAGCTACGGATGCGCCACGGTTGATTGATATCAGCTGGGCACACGTCGGCAGCTCGTACAACAACGGCCAGGCCAATATCGACTTTGCCGAGAGGCTCATCGAGCTTGGGACGCGCGTCGCCGTTCCCACCACGCTGACCGCCTGCTCGTTGAACATGCAACGGCTCGCCGACTCTGGGGAGGAGGACAGGAGGACGAGCCTCCGCCTCATCGAGCTCCACGAGCAGATGGGGTGCCATCCGACGATGACCTGTGCTCCGTACCACGTGCGCGCCGAGCCTGGTCTCGGCGAGCACGTCGCCTGGACCGAGTCGAGTGCCGTGGTCTATGCCAACTCGATTCTGGGCGCGCGGACCAACGCCTACGTCGAGTTCCTCGATATGTGTGCCGCCATTACCGGGCGTGTTCCGAACACCGGGCTGCATCGAACGGAGAATCGCCGCGCCACTATGGCGCTGGAGCTCGATGATCTTCCCGGGGAATGGCTCGTCGACGACAGGTTCTTTCACGTGCTGGGCTTCTTCGTCGGGCGCACGGTGGGTGATGAGATCCCGGTGATTCTCGGCTTACCGGCGGATGCGAGCACGGAACGCCTGCGTGCCATCGGGTCTGCCGGCGCGGCGTCCGGGTCGCTCAAGCTCTTCCATGCCGTTGGCATCACCCCAGAGGCCACGACGCTCGAAGACGCATGCCAGCAACGGCCCGTGAGATCTCGCGTCCATGTTCGCGCGCGCGACCTCCGGGCGGCCGCCGAACAGCTAGGGGTCAACGGTAGAGGAGATGTGGAGGCCGTCTGTCTGGGGACACCGCACTTCTCGTTGGCCGAATTCGAGGAGCTGATCCCGTTGCTCGAGGGGCAGCACGTTGCGCAGGGAGTTCGGCTCCATATATCGACGAGCGATCATGTTCTGGACGAGGTCGAGAGGCGCGGTTGGCTCGAAGTCGTACGTGCCGCCGGCGGTACTCCCGTCACCGGCCGGTGTACCTACTACGCTCCGCTGGTCGATGGCTGCGACGGGCGCGTGATCACCAACTCCGCGAAGTGGGCCTACTACGCGGCCGGCGGACTCGGCTCGCGGCCGACGTTCGCGAGCCTCGGAAATTGTGTGCAAGCGGCGATCAATGGGCGTATCGAATCCGATGCGGAGTTCTGGGCTCGTGGCGGCTGAGGTGCTCTCGGCAAGCAAGGTTCTCCTCGAAGGCGATGGCAGCGGCGAGACGCTCGTGCTGCAAGAGCCCCTGAGTTTCTGGGGTGGCATCGATCCCAAGTCGGGCCGTATCGTTGACGAGCACCACCCGCAGCGCGGCGAGTGCATTGCCGGACGGGTCCTGGTGATGCCGGGCACGCGCGGAAGCACGAGCTCCCCCGGGGCACTGGCCGATGCCATTCAGCTCGGCAACGGCCCCGCCGCCGTCATCCTTCCGGAGGCCAACGTCACCATCCTGGTGGCGGCGACGATCGCCCGGGAGCTCTATGGCACGGAGCTACCGGTACTCGTCGTCGACCAAGAGGACTACGTTCATCTGCGCGACGGGCAGCACCTGGCCATCACCGGCGGTAGCGTGCAGGCGGCCGACGGCGACTGACGTCGCGCCACAGTTCGAGGGCTCTCTCAGGTCCTCTCGGCCCACGGGTACTGGAACTCGGGCCGAATGACGTCGGTCAGCAGCTCCTGCACGGCACGATGCCCCTGATCGAAGGCCGCCGAGGTCAGGCAGACGGCCGCAGCGTCGGAGTTGGCGATGGTGATCCGGCCGAAGCGTTTACGGCCCACCACCCAGGGCGCCTCGTCGTAGCTCCATTCAGGGTCGTACAGATCGTTGCCGGCGCCGGCATAGCCGTGCGGCCAGCGGTTGACGGTGATCGCCTCGATGTCGCGGGCCGGATCGAACCCGCTGTTGGCCAAGGCCCGTGCCAGCTGCTCGCGGGTCTCTCGCTCGACCGTCTCGAAGGTGGTCGCCAGTAGCTCCTCGCGGCCGGCGCGGAATTGATCGCGCGCTGGTAGGCCCGGCCGGTTCGGTTTGCGGCTCATGTGCAGAACCATCGGCTCCTCGGGGTCTTGCGAGCAGGTGTAGTCGCCGATGCTGACGCCCCAGTCGAGGCCAATCGTGTGGTGATAGCCGCCCGGGAAGCTGATGTTGGAAACCCCGAGCTCGTGGAAAGCCTTCCAGTCGTGCAGCACGACGTTGGTGTAGACATAGGGCTTGCGAACGGCCATCTTCAGCGCCGCTTCTTGCTCCTCCGGAACGTCGGGGCAGAGGTACGGAATCATCGAGTTGTAGCCGGCCATGACGCACGTGGCACCGCGCACCCGGTGCGCCTTACCGTCTTGCACGTAGGTCACCTGTACATCGCTCGCCGAACGCCGATCGCCGCCGTGGCTGGCGTTTACTACGGTGCTGCTGAGTCGAATGCGCACCTGGTTGCTGGCCTTGTCGAGCTCGCCGTAGCGAACTCGGGCAGCAACGGAGTCCTCCATCGTGTGCCCCGGCAGCGAAGCAGGGATCAACCAGCGCACCATGAGTCGCGCGATGCCGGCGTTACCATCGGGGAAGTGGATTCCCTCGAGCGGGTTGTCGGCGCCGTTGAGCCAGTTACGCGAGGGGGTCTCAATCCCCAGGTGACGGAGACCGGGCTGATTCGAGCGCAGCGCACCCCAGGCGCTCCAGGAGTCGATGCCGGCCGCACCGTTTGCGTCGCCGGCGTTCCTGAAATACGGAATGACGCCCGGATCCACCTGCACCACGTCGAGGAGGTAGTTCTGGTAGCTCATGCTCTTGAGCTTGCGGATTTTCTCTTCTGTGGTGAGACCAGGAAGATAGTCGCGCTCGTCCTCGTAGAGGCGCGCGATGTCGCGCTGTACCTGCTCCGAGAGCGGCGTCCTCTCAAGAAACTCGCTCCAGCTCGGCGAGGAATTGCCCCGCCCCGGTGATCCGACTACCAGACGATCCTCGCCGAAGGTCTCCTTGTCGAAGAAGGTGGCGCGGCTGAGGCCGTACCGCCGATTGATGGCGCCGCGATCGCCCGCCGCCCGATGGAATCGTTCAGCGTCGAGCCCGACGTCCTCCAGCAACGAGATGCCCTCAGGCGTATACGCGCCAGTGATGTACATGGTGCCGCCGTAGCCGATCATCTGACGGCCGGTCACCATGTACTCGTTGCGCTTGGCGTGCCCGCCGAAGTCGTCGTGATTGTCGAGAATCAGGATCTTCGCTTCGGGCAGCGCCTTGCGGAAGTAGTAGGCGGCCGAGAGCCCACTGAGCCCGCCTCCGACGACGATCAGGTCGTAGTGCTCGCCGGTTTCTTCGGCCTCGGTCCAGGTCTTCCCGTAGCGCATCTCGTGCGCCACCTCGTACGAACCCTCATGGCTGCCGCGCATTCCGGTTAGCTTCGGTGGGTAGTGCTCGTCGCCGAAGGGGCCCGGGTTCTGGAAGCCCGTACTTGCCTCGGAGGCGGTGACTTCGCGTGACATCGATGGAGTGGCACCGATGGCGCCCACGCCTCCAACGGCGACGCTGGCACCGTTGAGGAAGTCGCGGCGGGTGATCTCGCGGTCCATTCCGAGGTCGTGGTCGGACTTTTTCATTCGAGGACTCCTCAGCTGTGTAGGACTAGCGCGTCGCGACAGGCGGACGCCTCGGCCGCCGCGTAGAAGCTATCAGTCGGGGGTGCTGCAGAGGTCCCGTTCAGACCGAGCCAGGGTCGTCACCACGCTGGACTCCCATGTACCAGTCCATGAACCGGATGGGAGGACCTTCGTGGATGGCGTAGCGACCGGCTCCATACGCGCCAGATCGCACACCGGCATGGTTGTTCTCGACGATCCAGATATCTTCCAGAATCGTGACATGCCACAGGGCTATCAACGCCTCGACGTCGTAGTCGCGACCTTCCTGAGCGTCCGGATGTACCAGCCATATGATCTCGCAATCGCTGAACTCCACGTTCCGTGGTGTGAACCGCGCGATCGCGACGTGATCGTCGTAAGCGGCCCAGTAGGCGGTATCCCATCCTGTCTGGGCTTCCCGGAACCCGTGCGTCGGCTTGTCGAACGTCGGCAGCAGCGGCGCCACCCGTTTGCCATCCAGTGATCCAGTCTCGATGCCCGGATAGAGGAACCCGCGTCCGACGCCGGCATTGGTCCGTAGGCCGTCGGCGATACCGCCACCGCCCATACCTCCACCACCGCGTCCGGGGCGCGCCTCGCCGGTGACCCAGGTGTCGAGTTCCTTTTCGAACTCGACCCGTTGCTCGTCGGTGAGCGCGTAGTCCCAGTCATGGGCTGTCACCAGCGACTTATGGGCTGGCCCGCAGTGGTAGCACTCGAGGAAGTTCTCTAAAGCGAGCTTCCAGTTGCCGCGCACCGGGTACTGCCGGCGGGCGGCGATCTTGAGCTGCGCCGTGCCGTGGCGCCGACTGAGCCCTCGGATGGCCCGAACCGTGGGCTCGAAGTCCGGTGCCGCACCCTCACCGAGATGCAGGAAGATATGACCCTCGTACGTCCGGATATTGCAGGGCTGTAGGCCGTTCGCTGCCGGATCGAAATCGTCCTGCATGCCGTAGGCATAGATCAGGTTGCCGTCGACGTCGTAGGTCCAGGCGTGGTACGGACAGCGGAACACCGGGGAGCTGCCCTCCTGGCCGAGCTGCTTGACAGAGAGGCGGGGATCCCCGGATATCGAGTCGGCGTCGTGGCGACAAAGTCGTGATCCGCGATGGCGGCAGACATTGTGGAACGCGTTGATCGCCCCCTCGTTGTTCCGCACGACGAGAATGCTGTCGCTGCGTCCGTAAGCGAAGACGAAGAAATCGCCGGCGTCGGGAATACGGCTCTCGTGATCGACGAAAAGCCACAGGTTGTCCCTGACCATTGCCTCGTCTTTGAGGTAGATGTCTTCGTCCAGGTAGTACTTGGCCGGGATCGTCGTACCCGGGCGCCACCCATCCGGGTATCCACCGGTCCGTTGCTCGACGCGGCTGCCTGTCGCCTCGAACGTGTCAGCGCGCAGCGGCGTAGAGAGTGTTACGGCCGCGGCGCCGGCAGCGACCGAGGAGCGCGCGAAGTCGCGCCGGCTCACCTTGGTGGCTCCGTGATGATCGGCGGACCGGTCTGCCTTGTCGCTCATCGTGTCTGCCTTGTCGCTCATCGTGTCTGCCTTGTCGCTCATCCTGTCTCCCGCCGTGTTACATGGTGCAGGCCGCCGCTTGCTCGCGTTTTTCCCAGCGTCCAATATCGGGGTTGCCAAGAACGAAACTACCACGGGAGAAAGGCCCGATGGACAGTGCGCTGCATCAACTGCTGGATTTCGACCGGTACCCTCTCGATGAGCCGGATAGCCATCGGATGCGTGCGCTAGTCACCGACTGCGGCGCCGACTTGGAGGAGCGTGCTCTCTGCATGTTGCCGGGATTCATACGACCTGAGGTCGTGTCGCGAATGGTCGCAGAGCTGGAGATTCTCCTGGGGGAGGCGTTCCGATTCGACCAGGCGCGATCCGCATACGAGGCGGACGACAAGGAATGGCCATCCGGGCATCCGCGGCTAACGAAGCATGACTGCCGCTATCACCAGATCCTGAACCACCAAATTCCCAACGACAGCCTTGTCCGGCAGCTGTACCTCTCCGAACATCTGACCGAATTCGTGCGCCAGGTGCTCGGACACGAAACGCTTTTTCGAAGCGCCTGTCCGCAGTTGGCGCTCACCGTGCACGTGGCCGGCCCAGGCGATTGCAACGGCTGGCACTATGACGGCAACGACGCAGTGTTCTCGCTGCTTCTGGCGGAGGCTGATTCGGGTGGCAAGTTCGAATACGTTCCCCACGTCCGTGACAAGGGCAACGAGAACTACGAGAAAGTAGCCGCCATCTTCAGGCAGCCTGAACAACTTGCTGATCGTCCACCTATACGGGCTGGCACCTTCACACTGTTCAAGGGCGATGAGTCGATCCATCGAGTGACCGAGATTGGCGCCGAATCGAGACGACGCATGATCGCCGTGTTCAGCTACGATTGTGCACCGAACATGGTGTTTCCTCAGGAGTACATCGACCAGATTCGAAGTCTGGGCCAGGGAGTGGTCGCGTGAGTGAACAGGACAGCCAATCAGTCGACTACTCGACACCAACGGCCTTCATAGACAGCGATCATCCAGCGGTGGTGCAATTCGCCCGGGAGGGAGCCGGGCCGGCAATCTCCGACGTCGACAAGGCCATTGCTCTACACGACCGGGTGCGGGACGGCTTCCGCTACGACCCGTATACGATCGACCTCACCGTCGAGGGCATGCGCGCAAGCGCCGTGCTCGAGCAGGGGTTCGGGTTCTGTATCACCAAGGCGACGCTGCTTGCGGCAGCGGCGCGGGTACACGGAATCCCGAGTCGATTGGGGTTCGGTGACGTCGTGAACCACCTTGCCAGCGAGCGCTTGAAACGCGAGATGCAGACGGATCTATTCGCGTTCCACGGCTATGCGGAGCTCTACCTGGACGACAGGTGGGTCAAGGCCACGCCGGCGTTCAACGCATCGCTTTGCGAGCGCTTCAACGTCGAGCCGATGTCGTTCGACGGCCGAACCGATTCGCTGTTCCAGCAATCCGACCGCGCCGGCAACCGTTACATGGAGTATGTCCAGGATCGCGGCCACTATCCAGACGTGCCGCTGGACGAGATCATCGCCGTCTGGGCCGAGCACTATCCGGCAGAGATGCTGTCAGCGGATGGTGAGACGCCGAGGGACGGGGAGCCCGACGAGTTCAAGGAGCCTGAGTGAGCCGTCTTCAAACCGGCAAAGGCAGCTAGCAGAAGCATGTCGATGACGATTCCTGACCAGCAGCTTTATATCGGCGGAGAGTACGTGGCTGCCACGAGCGGTGCGTCCTTCGAGACCGTCAATCCGGCCACCGGGCAGGTCCTCTGTACCGTCCAACAGGCTGGTGCCGAGGACGTCGATCAGGCGGCAGCGTCATCGCGTGCGGGGTTCGAGGAGTGGTCGAGGATGACCGGAGCGGAGCGCGGTCGGGTCCTCAACCGCGCCGTGGCGTTGCTGCGTCAGCGCAACGATGAGTTGGCACATCTGGAAGTTCTCGACACCGGCAAGCCGATTCAGGAGGCCTCGGTAGTCGATGTGCTTTCGGGCGCCGATTGTATCGAGTACTTCGCCGGCCTGGCCGCGAGCCTGCACGGCGAGCATTTCGACCTCGGGTCTTCGTTTGCCTACACGCGCCGGGAGCCTCTCGGCGTGTGCGCCGGCATCGGCGCCTGGAACTACCCACTCCAGATTGCCTGCTGGAAATCGGGGCCGGCGCTGGCATGTGGCAACGCGATGATCTTCAAGCCCGCCGAGCTGACCCCCCTTACGGCGCCGAAGTTGGCAGAGATCTACACCGAGGCCGGAGTGCCGTCGGGCGTCTTCAACGTTGTGCAGGGTGCTGCCTCCACGGGCCAACTGATCACCCGCCATCCGGGGATCAACAAGGTATCGTTGACCGGCGAGGTGGAGACCGGAAAGCTCGTCATGGCAGACGCGGCCGGCACGTTGAAGCACATCACCATGGAGCTCGGCGGCAAGTCTCCCTTGCTGATTTTCGCCGACTGCGATCTCGAGAATGCCGTCTCGGCGGCCCTCATGGCGAACTTCTACACACAGGGTGAGGTCTGCTCCAACGGGACGCGTGTGTTCGTCGAGAGCTGTCTTCGTGAACGCTTTCTCGAGCGTCTGTTGAAGCGCGTGGAGGGAATGCGGATCGGCGACCCCCTGGATCCGGAAACCCACGTCGGTGCCCTGATCTCGGCCGAGCACCGAGACAAGGTGTTGGGGTATATCGAGAAGGGTAAGAGCGATGGCGCCGAAGTTCTTTGCGGCGGCGGAGCGCCCCGGGACCCCGAGCTGGCCAACGGGTTCTTTGTTGAGCCCACTGTTTTCGACGGTTGCAACGACGATATGCAGATAGTTCAGGAGGAGATCTTCGGGCCGGTCATGGCGGTGCTGACGTTCGATTCAGAGGACGAGGCTGTTGCCCGTGCCAACGACACTGACTATGGCCTGGCAGCAGGCGTATTCACCAGCGACGTTCAGCGCGCCCACCGTGTTGTCGCGCAGCTGGAGGTCGGCACCTGCTGGATCAACAACTACAACATCACGCCGATCGAGATGCCGTTCGGTGGAACCAAACAATCCGGCATCGGTCGGGAGAACAGCCTTACCACCCTGAACCACTACACGCAGCTCAAGAGCGTCTATGTGGAGATGGGCGATGTCGAGGCCCCTTACTGAAACTCATCGGAATGCTCTTCACAGCGAGCCGAGATTCGGGGCGCCGTGGACCAATCAGGGGAAAGGCGATGACTATTCGCGGTAGAACCTCTCTCATCCTCGGCACCTCTTGTTGTCTCATGGTGATCCTTGTGCTGGTTGGGGACGGATGGGCGCAGATGGACGGCGGACACAGCCGTACGGCGATCTACTCGGTTCGATCCGAGAAGGGCGTGATGGCCCCCATGCGCGACGGCGTCCGGCTGTCGACTGACCTGTACTTCCCCGAGGGGGCGACCGAGCCACTGCCGACGATCCTCGTGCGGACCCCGTACAGCAAGGCCGGTGGCAACCGCGTCGACGTCGAGACGTTCGTTGGTCAGGGCTACGTGGTCGCCATGCAAGACATCCGCGGCCGCTTCGAGTCGGAGGGGCGATATGTAGTGCACGCCGGCGACCGCAACGACGGCTACGACACGGTCGAGTGGCTGAGCACACGCCCCTGGTCCAGCGGCAAGGTAGCCACGTTCGGCTGCTCGTACCGCGGCGGAGAGCAGCTGGAGCTGATGGCGGCCCGGCACCCCAATCATGTGGCCGCCGTGCCGATGGCGCCGTCGGGGACGTATTACGCCCCCGGAAGACCCTGGGCGTCGTTCGATGGTGGCGCTTTCGAGCTGGCGCAGACTGCAGGCTGGTTTATGAGCAACCCGACCAAAGTCTTCTACGGTCCCCCGTCGTGGGTCGATCGCGAAGAATGGTTCGGGTCCGAGTCGGCCGAGCTCTTCCGTACCGGGCCTGAGAGTCGGAGGCTGGACCGACTGGGACTCTACTGGACGCTGCCGATCATCGATGTCGTGCGGAAGTCAGGCGCGCCGGGGACGGACTACGAAGACTACGTGTCCAACACCCCCGAAGCGGAGTACTTCCGAGAACTGGATCTTGTCCGTGCCGACGACAGGTTCGATACGGCGGCGCTGTATGTTGACAGCTGGTACGACTTCGCGGTTGGCGAGACGCTCATGCTCTTCAACCAGATGCGCGAGAACGCTCTCAGCGAGACGGCGCGTGACAACCAGTTCATCATCGTTGCTCCGACGACCCACTGCAGTCACAGTGCCGCCACCGACCGCACCATCGTCGGTGAGCGCGACCTCGGCGACGCGCGCAAAGGGTTCGTCGATCTCTATCTCGATTGGTTCGACTACTGGCTGAAAGGAATCGACAACGGGGTTACCGAGATGCCCCGAGTGAACTACTACCTGATGGGCAAGAACGAGTGGCGAACTGCCGATACCTGGCCGCCTGCCGGCACTGGCTACCGAAAGCTCTACCTGCACAGCGGCGGTGGCGCCAACAGCCGACTCGGCGACGGCTTGCTGTCAGCCTCGGTGCCGGGCGAGGAGCCGGCCGATGGATTCACCTACGATCCCGCGACCCCGGTCATGTCGCTGGGCGGCCAGGCGTGCTGCACTGGCATGAGCACTGGGCAGGGTGGCTACGATCAATCGGTGAACGAGATGCGGCACGACGTCCTCGTCTACACCTCAGAGGCGCTCGACGAGGGGATCGAGGTTTCGGGGCCGCTCGAGGTCGTCCTCTACGTCGGCTCCTCGGCGAAGGACACCGACTTCACCGCCAAGCTGATCGATGTCTATCCCGATGGGCGCGCCTTCAACGTGCAGGAGGGCGCCTTGCGTATGCGTTACCGAGAAGGGTTCGACAAGAAGGTCTGGATGCGAGAGGGAGAAGTGCATGAGGCTCATCTCGACCTGCACGCTACCAGCAACTACTTTGGCCCCGGACACCGTGTGCGGCTCGAGGTATCAAGCAGCAACTTCCCGCGTTTCAGCCGCAACATGAACACCGGGGGTGACAACTTCGACGAGACCGAATGGGTACTGGCCCACAACAGTGTCCATCACTCAGCGGAGTACCCATCTCACGTAATCCTGCCCATCGTCGAGTAGCAACGCGGCAGCTCGAGCCGCCGGTGCCGGTCGTCGGAGCGTTCGATCGGGCCCGGCTCGTGGCGGTCAGCCCATCTGACGGGGCAACCAGAGGGCCAGCTCCGGGAAGGCGATCAACAGGGCCAGCACCGCAAGCACACCCGCGACGAAGGGGGCGACGCCCAGGAAGATGTCGCCCATGGGCACTTCGGGCGCCACGCGGCGCATGACGAAGACGTTGGCGCCGATCGGCGGGGTTACGAGGGCAAGCTCCGCCATGATGACGGCGAACACTCCGAACCAGATAAGGTCGATGCCTAACTCCTCGATGACCGGCACGACGAACGGGATGGTGAGCACGAGCATGCCGAAGACATCGAGCATGGCGCCGAGAATCAAGAAGAGCACCACCAGCAACAGCAGGAACGATACCCGGCCGAGCTGCATGCTGACCAGGAAGCTGACGACGTCCTGGGTCAGCCCGGTGACCGCCAGGAAGCGCGCCATCAGATAGCCGCCCATGATGATGGCGAAGATCATCGAGGCAATGAGAGCCGTACTGCGGAGGCCGCGCGAAAGCGCTGTCGCGGTGAGCTTGCGGAGCAGGGCAGCCGCGACGATTACTCCCATGCAGCCAATGCCCGCGGCCTCGGTAGGAGTGAAGATCCCCGCGTAGATCCCGCCGATCACCAGGACGAACAAGCTACCGATGGGCGCCAGGCGGGTGACTGCGCGCAGTCGCTGCGACCAGCTCGAGGGCGGCCCCTTCGGCCCCAGCTCTGGCTTCAGCAGGCAGCGGACCAGAATGATTGCCGAAAACGTCAGGGCTGTGAGGATCCCGGGGACGATGCCGGCGATGAACAACGCGCCAATCGAAGTTTCCGTCATGACGCCGTAGAAGATGAAGATCACGCTGGGTGGGATGAGGATGCCGAGGGTTCCCGACGCCGCCAGCGCCCCGGTGGCCAGGCGAGAGTCGTAGCCGTGGCGCCGCATCTCAGGCATGACGATCGACCCCATGGTTGCCACGGTGGCGATGCTCGAACCGGTCACCGCCCCGAAGCCGGCGCAGGCCAGCACGGAAGTGACGGCCAGGCCCCCAGGGATGCGTCCGATCCATTTCTGGACACCGTCGTAGAGGTCTGCGGCAAGACCCGTATGGAAGACGAGCTGGCCCATGAGCACGAAGAGCGGGATCGTCACGATCACGAAACTTCGCCCCTCGTCCCACGGGATCAGGGCGACATGAGCGATCGTTGCGGAAGGGCCCTCGAGCACCCATAGGCCAACGATGCCGCTGACCGCCATAGCCAGCGCGATCGGTACCCCTGTGACCAGCAGGGCGAGCAGCAGGGCGAGGCCGAGCAGGCCGATGATCGTTACATCCACTCGCTCTCCGCCTCTCCGGCCGCCGGTTCGCCCTCGGGGTTGGATAGCAGCCGCCCCACGAATACCAAGCTACAGATCCCCATGAACCCCATGAAAGGCCACAGCGGCAACATCAGGTCTTCGCCCGTTTCCCAAGTCGCGGCCATGTACGGGACGAATCGAGCACTCTGCACGGTCAGCGCACCGAAAACGACGATTCCCGAGAGGGCCGATAAGAGATCGGCGACCTGTCGACGCCGGCCTCTCAAACGCGAATGCACCAACTCCATGCGGATGTGAAAACCGCGATCCCAGGCGTGGGGTAGGGCGCCGAAGAGCGAGATCAGCAGGAGCAGGCCGTTGGCGTCGCGGCTCCAGCGCAGCGGTGCGTTGAACAGGTAACGCAGCAACACGTCGATGGTCACCAGCACCACCAGCGCCGGCAATCCGCCGTACACGCCGAGCCGATAGAGCCACAGCGAGGCGCGGCCCGACCAGCGGTCGATCAGTTCGAGCATCGGATCGATCTCTCAGGGTGGTCAGAAATCAATGATCCCTTCCACCGGATGCTCGGTCACACGCTGCAGGATCTCGGCATTCGTGAAGCGGGCATATTGCGCCGCGACCTGTTCGAGATCATCCACGACCTCACGAGCCGGTAGGCCCAGGGCCTCGTTCTCGGCTATGAACCGCTCTTTGAGCGGCACCAGCCGCTGCCGCCAGCGCTGGTTCTCCTCCTCCGACAGCTCGATCAGCTCCACTCCGGCATCCAAGATCGTCTGCATGGCGCGATCGGCACGGGGGCCCGCGTAGTAGTTCTGGGAGGCCATCTGACTTCGAATGCGCAGAAGCCGGTAGAAGTCGTGCTTGATGTCGGGGGGCAGGGCATCGAACGTCTGTCGATTCAGGCAGTACTGCAGCGCCAACATGTTGACATCGACACGAGTGAAGAAGTTACCGATCTCGTAGAGGCGGTAGGTCGCCATGTCTGATGCCCCGAGCGCCACTGCATCCAGTATGCCGCGCTGAAAGGCCGTGTAGGTCTCGCCAGCCGCCATGACCACCGGGACGACTCCGAGCTCATCGAAGATCTGCGCCGTCAGCCCTCCTGTGACACGCATCTTGATGCCCTGCATATCCTCGAGCGTGCGGATCGGTCGCCTGGAGATGATGCTGTAAGCGCTGGTGGTGTCGTAGTGGGCCAAGTACACCCCCATACGCTCGTACTCGGCCTTGAAGTGCTTCGGATAGAGCTCTTCGGCCACCAGCGAGGCGACGGGCGGATTGGCAAACAGGAACGGTAGCTGCAGCGCATGCAGCAGCTGGAAGCTGCCGGGCTGGTACCCGGCGTAGCCGTGCGTGTAGTCGGAGATGCCGGTCACGGAGGCCTTGAATCCGTCCAGCGGCCCATGCAGCAGCTTGTCCATGTAACCGACCAGCTGCAAGCGGTCACCCATTTCCTCTTGAACGAGCTTCTGGAACGGTACGAAGCCTTCGGTGTAGAGACCATGCGAGCGGGGGACGTGTGAGGTATAGCGAATGATGTAGGGAGCCTCGGTACTGGATCGACGTCCGCGCACCAACGGGGCGGCGATGCCCAGGCCGGCAACCGATGCGAGGAGCCGTCGTCGGGTCCAGTCCGAGGATCCGGCATCCTCGTCGATCGCAGGTTCGTCGCTCATCCGCTCATCGCCCATGGCGCGCAACGTTCGCACCGATACCAAGTAACTGTCAAAGCAGTGCGCCTGGAGTAGGCACTCTCAGCCGGCTATCCCTCCACCGTCAACGACGAGCGACTCGCCGGTGACGAAGGAGGAATCGTCGGAGGCCAGAAAGAGGACTGCCTTGGCGATCTCCTCGCTGGTACCGATACGGCCAAGCGGCCGATTCTCGCAGCCGGCAAGATAGTCCTCCCAATCCAGGCCACGCTTCTCTGCATCGTCGGGCAACATCGGCGTGTCAACGTCGCCTGGGCAGACGCAGTTGACCCTGATGCCGTCAGGACCGTGATCGATTGCCATCGCCTTGGCCATGACGATCAAGCCGCCTTTGGCGGCGCAGTATGCAGCCGCCTTGTCGCCGCCGAGGAAACCCCATCCCGAGCTCGTGTGGATGATGGAGCCGCTCCCACGCTCGATCATCGATGGCAGAGCGTACTTCGACATCAGGAAGGCGCCCTTGAGGCTCGAGTCGATGGTCTCGTCCCATTCCTCTTCAGTGCTGTCGGGCACCGTCTTGGGATGGAATACACCGGCGTTGTTGAACAGGATGTCGATGCGACCGAACCGCTCCAGAGTCTGCTCGACCGCTTGGCGGCAATCGTCGGCCATGCGCACGTCGAAACGGATGAACATCGCCTCGCCACCCTTGTCGTTGATGGCCTGCGCGACCTGCCCGCCGCGCTCCTGGCTCCGTCCCGTGACGACTACCTTGGCGCCCTCTTCGGCGAGCAGAGCCGCGGTAGCGCTGCCGATGCCTGCGGTTCCGCCGGTGATCAGGGCGACTTTGCCTTCTAGCTTCATTGCGGTGATCCTCCTTACCGATTGTCTCTGGCACGAGCTGATCGCCCGGCCGCGAACCTGTTAGTCGTGACTCCACTGGCTGCAGAGGCCACCGGTGGTCTCCGCCCCGTCCATCACGTAGACATGGCCGGTCGCAAACCCGGCATCCTCGGAAGCCAGGAAGGCGAACAAGGCGGCGATTTCCTCCGGCTTGGCGTGCCGGCCGAACGGGATCTTCCGGTTCACCGCATCGAACATCGCGTCGGTGTACTCGGCACGCTGCATCGGTGTCAGCACATACCCTGGGGATATGGCATTGACGCGGACGGTGGGCGCTAGCTCGAGCGCCATGGATTGCGTCAGCGCGATCACCCCGCCCTTGCTGGCGTTGTAGTCGGCGTAGTGAGGGTAGCCGGTGCTGCCACCCGTAGAGGCGGTGTTTAGAATCACTCCCGACCCGCGCTCCATCATATGGCGTGCCGCCGTCTGGGCGACGAAGAAGTTGCCCTTGAGATTGACGCCCAGGACTTGGTCCCACTCCTCCGGAGTGATATCGAGACATCCGTGGCGGATGCTGATACCGGCATTGTTGATCAATACGTCGACCGACCCCATGCGCTCGATGGCCTCCTCGAACGCGGCGTGTACTTGCTCCAGGTTCGAGACATCTGCGGCGATCACGCCCGCTAACTCCGGCAACTCGGCGGCGACCCGGTCGCGCGCCTCGGCGCTGCGATCGAGCACGCAGACGGCACAGCCCTCCTCCAGGAAGCGGGCCGCGGTAGCCTGCCCTATGCCGCTGGCGCCCCCGGTGACCAGTACGTTCTTACCCTTCAATCCTCTCATCGGGCCTGCTCCTGTCGTTGCGTCAATCGGTTGACTCGAAAAACGACACCGCGATTTCGTCGGCCAGCCGGTTCGGGTCGCGTGTCGTCAGATTCGTAAGAACAATCACGGTCAAGCGGATGTCCGGATAACGAGCGATGGCGGTGCGGAATCCGACCCAGGCTCCGCCGTGCGAGATTCGCCGATGGCCACGATGGGAGCCGATCCCCCAGCCGAAGCCATAACCGAACGTGCTGCCGTCGTTGAGAGCGCCGGAGGTGAAAGCCTCTTCCAAAGCCGCCTGGTCGACGAGGCGATCCGTGTAGAGAGCCTGGTCCCAGCGGAGTAGGTCCTCGACTGTCGAGAAGACGCCGCCGGCGCCGACAATCGAGTTCAACATGTGATCATCGTGGATCTCGAACCCATCATCGGAGCGCGCGTGCCCGATCGCACGGTTGCTGATCTGCGGCAACGTATCATCGGGGCCCGGCGGCCATGTGCCAGCATAGGCGGGTACGAACGAACGGTCCATCTCCAGAGGCTCGAAGATCCGCTCGCCTACGAACTCGCTGAACGACTGTCCGGATACGCGTTCCACGAGTGCAGCAAGTGTGTCGTAGCCCGGATTGCTGTACTGGTGGCGCTCACCCGGATCGAAAAGGGCCTCGCCCCAATCGGCGAACACCGCGACAGCTTCCTCGTTGCCGGGTCGTAGCCCGGCGAATCGGCGCTCGATCTCGTCGTAGTACTCGGGCAGGCCACCGGTGTGAACCAGCAGGTGGCGGATGGTTACGTTCGAAAATCGGCGTAGCTCGGGGAGGTGATCGGCGACCGAGTCCTCGAGCGACAGCTTGCCATCCTGCGCCAGAATCATGACTGCCATCGCCACGAACTGCTTGGATACCGAGCCGAGCCGGAAATTGGTATCGGCGCTCACTGCAGTGCCTGCCGCCACGTCAGCGAGCCCGTAGCCGTCGCTGTGCAGTATCTCGCCATCCTTGGCCACCAGAACCGCGGTGCCGGGCTGCGAGCCCTCGTTCATAAAGCCCACGACGTTGTCGACGCGATCCGCCGCCGGAAGTGGATCGAGGTAGATGTCGGTGATCGGGTCGATGAACTCGCCACTGTCGAAGTCGGCTCGATTGGATAGCAGAACAATGCTGAGGTGGGCGTCAGGGTGGCGTGCGATGGCGGTGCGGAACCCGACCCAGCTGCCGCCATGAGAGATGCGCCGATGGCCCTCATAGGCGCCGACGCGCCAGCCAAACCCGTAGCCGATGTCCTCGAAGCGATTGTTGAGCGCCGGCGTGAATGCCTCGTCTAGGGTCGATTGGCTGACCAGTTTCTCCGTGTAGAGCGCCTGATCCCACCGATACATGTCCTGCAGGCTGGCGTAGATACCCCCGGCGCCCATCATGAAGTTCATTCGATGGTCGTCGTTCAGCTCGAAGGCGTCGTCAACGGGCGAGTATCCGAAGGCACGATTCGGGATCACCTTGTCCGGGTCATCCCAGGCAATCGCCCCGGACATTGCGAGGGGCTCGAAGATGTCTGTCGCCACGAAGTCGGAGAAGGGCTCGTCGGCCACCCGTTGGGCGACCAGCGCCAGGACCTCATATCCGGAGTTGCTGTACTCGTAGCGATCGCCGGGGGCAAAAGCGGGCTCTCCCCAGCTCGCGTATACCTCGGCGCCGTCCTCGTTGTTCGGCGGGCGCCCGCTGACGTGTTTCCGCAACGGCGGGTAGTAGTCGGGCAGGCCGCCGGTATGGTTCATCAGGTGGCGCACCGTGATCTCGTCACCGTATCGAGCGGATATCTCCGGGACATGCTTCGAGACCGGGTCGTCATAGTCGAGCTGACCGTGCTCGGCGAGCAACATGATGGCCATGCACACGAACTGCTTGGTCACCGAGCCCAGCCGAACAGAGGTGTTCGGTGCCAATGGGGTGGCGTTCTCCAGGTCAGCGTATCCGTATCCGGCCTCGTGCACTACGCGGCCGTCGTGCACGACCATCACCGCGACCCCCGGCTGGACTCCGTCGGTGTAACGGGCGAACAGAGCATCGACCTGACCCGATCGATCGGCATCCGTGCCGCCGTTCGCTGCGCCGCTGGCACAGCCAGAGCTCAGCACGGTAAGCGCGGCGATAGCGACCAGCGGGACCAGAGCTCGCCCTACCAATACCCGGCACGGCAGGGTCGCCGAGCGCCGATGAGCGGCGAATCGAGTGACGATCATGGTGCGACTCCTGGAGTCAGAGGTCTTTGGCAAGACAAATGCTGGTCGAAGAGGCGGAGTAGTCCCCGAAATAGGGTATGCGGCGATAGCCGGCACCCTCGTACATGGCCAGCGCAGTGTCCTGCCGATCTCCGGTTTCTATCAGAATTCGGCGCACGGCGAGGTCACGCGCCTCTGTTTCGAGCGCCCGCATCAGCGCGCCCCCGATTCCGTGACCGCGCATGTCGCCGGCAACGTACATTCGCTTCAGCTCGGCGGTCTCCGTATCGAGCTTGCGAATCGAGCCACAGCCTATCGGACGGTCCTCGAGATAGGCGACGAACAACGCGCCGCGGCCGGCACCAATCTCGTCGGCGTCGAGGCGGAAGTGCTCGTCGCCCTGGTCCGGATACTGCTTCTTGACCTCGGCGTTGAGTGCCGCGAAGAGGTCCCGCACCGAGGGAGAATCGAGAGCCTCTCGACGCAGCGAGAACACGGATCGGCTCGAGCTGTCGGTGCTCTCCCTTGTCATGTCATGCTCCGCGACACGAAGCCCAGTCTGGGAGCGCAAGGCCCTGTCTACTCGGGGAGCGCGAAGGTTAGCAGCGAGTTCTGCACCGCCACGCTGATGAATTGGCGCCCGTCAACGGCATAGCTCATGGGCGCCGCGTGCGCAGTTCCACCAGCGCTCAGATGCCAGAGCACGTCCCCGTTTCGGTCGTCGAGGGCGAAGAGGTAGCCGTCGACCGTGCCGGAGAACGCTAGGCCGCCGGCGGTGGTCAAAATCCCAGCCCCGAAGGACACCGACGGGGTGATCGGATACTCCCAGCGGAGGTTGCCGGTCAACGGGTCGATAGCGCGAATCGCAGCCGTGACGTTCTCCATGTGGTCGGCTGCTTCGGTGGTGCCGCCGTAGTACAGATCGCCCTCGGCGTATTCCTCCTCACGCTTGTAGTAGACGTCGCCGGCGTCGAGGGAGCGCACGTAGAACAGACCCGAGCTACGGCTGTAGCTCGGTGACCACCAGTTGGTGCCGCCCGTCCAGCCTGGATAGACGAGCACCCCTTCTTCGTTGGGATCGAGGCCGGGAATGAGGATCGGCCGCCCGCGCTCATCGATGCCCGACGCCCACGTCTGCTTGGCGTAGGCCCTGGCGCTGAGAAACTCTCCGGTCTCGCGGTCGAGGACGTAGTAGAAGGCGTTGCGGTTGGCCGTTACCAACAGCTTGCGTGGCCTTCCGTCGACCGTCGCCTCCATCAGCACCATCGTCTGGTTGGCGTCCCAATCGTGGGTGTCGTGGGGTGTGAACTGGAAGTGCCAGCGAAGCTGTCCGTTGTCCGGGTCGAGGGCGACGACGCTGTTGGCGTAGAGATTGTCCCCGGGCCGCACGTCGCCATTCCAGTCCGGGCTCGGGTTTCCCGTTCCCCAATACAGCAGATCCAGGTCGGGATCATACGAGCCCGTCAGCCAGGTCGGGGCACCCCCACGCCGCCACGAGTCGCCGCCCCAAGACTCGTTGCCAGCCTCGCCCTCTCCCGGAATCGTGTAGAAGCGCCACAAGCGCTCGCCGGTCTTGGCGTCGTAGGCATCCAGGAAGCCGCGGATGCCGTACTCGCCGCCGGCTACGCCAGTGATGACCTTGTCCTTCACGATCAGCGGCGCGGCAGTGATGCTGTATCCAGAGCCGGGGCGAGCGACCTCGGCGTTCCAGACTACGCTGCCGGTCTTCAGATCCAACGCCAGCAGCCGTCCGTCTACCGTGCCGACGTACACGCGATCGCCAAGGATGGCGACGCCCCGATTGTTCAACCCGCAACATACCGCGAGCTTCCCGGATACCGGGTGGGTGTACTTCCAATAAGGTCGGCCAGTGGCAGCGTCGAGGGCGATGACGTTGCTCGGTGACTCGGTGATGACCATCAACCCGTCGGCCACGACAGGAGAGGTCTCGACGATCGAGAGGGTGCGGAACTGATGCACCCACTCAACCCGCATGGTGGCGACGTTGTCACGGTCGATCTGTGTCAGCGCGCTGTACTGGTTGCTGCTGTAGGAGCCCGTGTACATCAGCCAGTTGTGCGCTTCGTCGCCGGCACGCTCCAGCCGCTCGGCGGTCACCGGGGGCGCCGTCGCAGGCGCCTGCGCGGCGGCTCCTGGCGTCCAGCCGTCAGGCGAGATGGCGAGCGCAATGGACCCTGCAAGTCCTAGGAACACGATCGCAGCGCGGCGCTTCATGGACCGTTATCCGGGCCGTTGAGGCGTGAGAGATAGGCGATGACGTCTGTCAGTTCGTCGTCGGTCAGCAGCTCACCGAAGGCTGGCATCAACGATTCGATTCGCTTGTCGAGGCGAGTCAGGTCAAGCTTCCTGAACGCCCTCAATCCATCGTTGCCGTCGAGGAGCCGAATGGTGAATTGATCCTCGTTGATTATGTACCCCTCGACCTCTTCACCGCTGTGCGTCGAAAGGGAGGCCCTCCACCATCGGGGCTCGACCTCGGCATTGGGCTCAACCAGCGCGGCGTGGAGCGCCTCGGGGCCAAGCCGCCAGCCGATCCAGCTGAGGTCGGGTCCCTGGCGACCACCGGTCCCGTTGACCATGTGGCAAAGGGCGCAATCGGCGCGGCCATTGAAGAGGTCTCGTCCTCTGGAGGGGTCCCCGGCGATCTCCGCCGTGCCGCCGCTCAGCGAGCGCAGGTAAGCCACCACCTGCCAGGTGCTTCGGTCGTTGAGGCCGTTCCAAGGCATGCCCGGCAACCCGCTCTGAATGATCGTGAACACCTGCGCATCGTCGTTGCCGTTTCGGTAGGGTCGGCGTCTGAGGTTCGGACCCCGGCCTCCGGTGGCGTTGCCGCCGTGGCACGACGAGCAGTTTCGCAAGAACAGCTGCTCGCCGGCGGCGATATCGCTCGCCGTGCCGTACGGATTCTGCGCCGGCTCGGCCAGGCACGTTGCAGCGATGAGCAGGATGCAGGTCATCACTGCCGGCCAACAACGGTGCTCTTTCGATGGCATGTTCGACGATCCCTTTCTCGAGGCGCGCGAATCTAGCACTCCGTATCGACTCGCCTCAAGTTGCCGCCTTAGCCGCGTCGATCGGGTTCGCTCAGCCCAGGGATACTCGAGACCCGACGGAATGGCGTCCTTGATCGCGCCGTGTCTAACGGTCGACCTGACCGCTGGAGTCTCTCTCGCGGAGGCAAGGGAAGCAATGCGACAGGAGGATCGAAGGTGGCTCGTGTGGGCGTGCATCCTGGGGGCGTTCACAGGCTGCGCGGCACACCCACCGACGCCCTGCAGCAGGCGGTTGACAGCGATGGCCAGGGCGGATTGGATCTGTGTAGGAGGGTTCATATGGTAGACGGCATCAGGGCACGTCAACTCGGCATCGACCGCAACATCACGCGGCGTGATTTCGTCAACGGTTTCGCGGTGGGTAGCGCCGGCGCGTGGGCGGCAACGCGCAGTGTGTTCGCGGGGCTAGATGGCCCGAAGGCGAACGTGGAAGCGGTTGCCGCCGGTTATCCGCCCCGCCTTACCGGATTGCGCGGTAGCCATGAAGGGTCGTTCGAGGTGGGGCACAGCCTCCGCGACGGCGCCTACGAGAGCCTGTCGGGTGCCGAGGATTCCGGCGAGGTTTACGACCTGGTGGTGGTCGGTGGCGGACTGTCGGGGCTGTCGGGCGCTCACTTCTTTCGTCAAGCCCTCGGCAACGATCAAACCGTCTTGATCCTCGACAACCATGATGATTTCGGTGGACACGCCAAGCGCAACGAGTTCACCTACGAGGGGCGGACGTGGATCGGCTACGGCGGAACCATGAGCATCACTTCGCCGTTCCCCTTCACCTATGCTGGCAAGGCGCTGCTGGATGATCTGGGCATCGAGGTCGATCGAGCCAGCGAGTTCGTCGACAACGATGTCTATGCAGGGTTGGGCTCGGCGACCTTCTTCGATCGCGAGACATTCGGCGCTGATCAGTTGGTGGTGGGGCCCGGAGACAGCTCCTGGGATGAGTTCTTTCGTACGGCCCCGTTTTCAGATCGCGCACGCCGGGACCTGATCCGCATCCACACCGACAACCGTGACTACATGGCCGGGCTGAGCCGCGCCGATAAACGTGCCCGGCTTGCCAGGATGAGCTACCAGGAGTACCTGCTCGACGTGGCGAATGTGAGCCAGGAGGCGATCAAGTTCTTCCTCGGGCGAGGCTACCGGAACAACAAGCGGGTCGATACGCTCCCGGCGCTCGAGGCGGCGCAAGGCCGCGCCCCTGGATTCGATGCCCTCGACCTCGGCCAGGAGCGTCGTTGGTCGGGCAGCTCGGACTATCGAATGCACTTTCCGGACGGCAATGCCACCATCGCCCGCCTGCTGATCAACCGGCTGGTCCCTGCCGCGTTGCCTGGCGATCACGATATGGAATCGGTGTTGAAGGCGCCACTACGGTACGATCGCCTCGACGAGAAGGGCGCCAACGTGAGGATGCGTCTCGACAGCACCGTCGTGCGCGTCGAGCACGAGGGCGATGTCGAAAAGGCCGATTGGGTGCGGGTTGCCTACGTGAAGGACGGCAAGCTGGTGCGAGTGCGTGCCCGCAACTGTCTGCTCGCTTGCTGGAACCACGTGGTCCCGTACCTGGTGCCCGACCTACCGCAGGAGCAAAAGGATGCGCTTGGCTACCCGGTGAAGGTGCCCATGATGTACACCAACGTGTTCATCAAGAACTGGCGAGCTTTCAAGGAGCTGGGAGTATCTCGCCTGAGCTATCCGGCCATGTATCACACTTCCTGCAGGCTCGACTATCCGGTGTCGATGGGGGGCTACGAATGCACGCAGTCTCCGGATGATCCCATCGTCTTGCACATGACCCGTAACCCCAACAGTCCTGGCCTGTCGCGCAAGGAGCAGCAACGCGCAGGGATGCTCGACATGCTGATGACCCCGTTCGAGACCATCGAGCGCGAGACCCGAGACCAGCTGACGCGCGCCCTCGAAGGCGGCGGCTTCGATCCGGCCGAGGACATCCTGGCGATCACCGCGAACCGTTGGCCGCATGGGTATGCCTACACCTACGACTCGCTCGACGACCCCGACATGCCCGATGCCGATCGCCCGCACGTCCTCGGTCGCAAGCCTCTCGGGAAGATCGCCATCGCCAATGCCGACGCCGGCGCTGCGGCGTACACCAATGTCGCGATTGATCAGGCCGATCGAGCCGTTCAGGAGTTGATGCTGGCGAACGGGTTGAAGTAGCCGGAGCACTGGCCAGGGGAGTGCGAGCATGTGTCACCTCGTTGCCAGGGGCACGATCACGACGTTGGCTATCCTCGGGATAGGTTGCGCGCCGGACACCCCTGCGCCCGCTCAACAGGCAGAGTCTCTCGAGCGTCGTGAGGCGCGCTACATCGAGCCTGTTCCCTGGGACAAGGAGCACATCACGAAGGCCATCGGGCTCGGCTATCCGGAGCTCGGCATGGAAATGGACGTCGCCCATTCCGAGATGCGGACGATCGACGGCCGCAGCTGCGTCGTCGGCAACATGGTCTCGTTCGATGTTGACGACGACTACGCCTTTGACATTGATGAGCCGGTCAGCGTCACCCTCACGTACGCTCCTGAGCACACCAGCGCCACCTCGTTCCAGGTGATCTGGGATCGCAACGGTGGCGACGGGCACGGCAGGCTGGTGGTCGACGTCGAACCCGGTGCGACCTTCCGGGAGACCACGGTGACCCTCGACCGGGCGCGATTGGCAGGGCTGGGGGCGCAGCGAACAGATTTTGCGGTCGGGGTGTCTCGTGCTGCCGTGGCGCTGTGTGACGTGTCGATCGAACGGAGCGGGACAACGTCCCCGGCGGCGCAATTCGGTACGGTGCGGCTCGCCATTGAGGACGGCGCCACGGGAGGCTCTATGCCTGCCAGGGTAGGCATCTATGACGAGACCGGACGGGCGCCGCTCCCGTCCGAGAGCGCGATACCCGTATGGAGGTTCATCGACCGAGTACGGCGCCACTGGTTGAATCGCCGCACCATGTGGCCCTCCGACAACCGGCAGGCTTTCTACGTGAACGCCTCCTATGAGGCACGGCTACCTGTCGGTACTTATGAGCTCGCTGCAACCCACGGAGTCGAGTACCACGGGTATCACGGCACCTTCGAGGTGAGGGAAGGGGAGACCACGGAAGTAACCGCGTCGCTCCAACGTTACGACGATCTGCCGAGCCGCGGCTGGTTCTCGGGCGAGTCACATGTCCACCTGCGGCGCGATCGCGTCGACGACCTGGACGCATGGGCGCAACTCGCCGCCGAGGACGTTCACGTCGCCAACCTGGTGGAGATGGGCAACATCGGCGGCACGTACTTCAAGCAGCCGGCCTGGGGTGCCGAGGGTCGCTTCGCGCGAGACGGAACCGTGCTCGTATCGGGCCAGGAGGACCCGCGGACCGGTCATCGCGGACACACGTTACATTGGGATATCGAGCGCCCGACCCACGCCGACTCGAGTACGTTCTACGACTACCACGACGTGTTCGAACAGACCCGGGCGAACGGCGGCATCACCGGCTACGCGCACCTGGGCTCCTTGTTCAATGGCGAGCGTGGGCTCGCCCTCGATATCCCGCACGGCCTCATCGACTTCATCGAAGTCCTGCAGGGTGGCAACCTGCACACCGACCTCTGGTACGACTTCCTCAACCTCGGATATCGGGTCCTGCCTGCCGCTGGCGCCGACTACCCCTATTTCGGCCCCACGCTACCTGGCGTCGAGCGTACCTATGTGCAGCTGGACGGTGCGTTCAGCGCCGACGCCTGGTTCGACGGCTTTCGTGAAGGCCGCACCTACGTCACCAACGGCCCGTTTCTCGAGGCCACCGTCAACGGTCAACCGATGGGATCAGAGGTCCGCGTCGAGGCCGGCACACCGCTGAGCGTCGTGGCTGCTGCGAAGATGAACCCGGAGATCGAGCCGCTCGTGCGCTTGGAGCTGGTCGTTCTCGGCGATGTGGTAGAGGAGGTCCCGGTGGCACCCGGTGAGGATCGCGCGCACATGGAAACGACACTGGTCGCCGACCGGAGCATGTGGCTCGCCGTCCGCGCCTATGGTGTGCACGCCGAGCGTTGGTATACGACCGTGGCTCACAGCGCGCCGTTCTACGTGGTGGTCGGGGATCAGCCGACCTGGAAGACCGATGCCGTTCCGCAGCTCATCGACGAGCGCCTGCAGCACCTCCAGGAGCTCCTGTCCACTCCGATCGACCCGGTGGAGGACCTAGAGGCGTTCGAGACCGGCGACCTGCTGATCGAGCAGTGGGATCTGCAGCTGCCTCGCCTGACGGAGCGAGTTGAGGAAGCGCGGGCTCTCTATGAGCAGCTGCGCCAACGGCACGCGGAGGCGGTAGGTCGGTAGGGCGGCGGTGGTGAGGGGCATGCACCTCGGCCAGGGACGTGCTCCTATGCTAGTCGACTGGCATAGTCTACGGCCTGCGACTATGAGGTTTCCTACCGCCGTGCACGCGAGCCTGGCTACGGTGCATGCTCCTCACCACCGCCGCCGCGACCGTCGAAGGCCCTTCCGTGGTGGGAACTGAATCGTCCCGGCGTGAAACTCCCAGCCCCGGAGCCGACTCGCTGGTTCGAAGATCGAGCGCCGCATGGACCACGGCGCTACCGAGGAGGGAGTCGACACACCTCCTTCAAGCAGCATCGCATGCACGGCGTCCAGCGGCCAGAAGTCGTGACGCGAGAGCAAGGAATCTCATACAGCACCAGGCAATGACGCTGGTAGAAGGAGGTGCGTCGACTCCCTCCACTGTCGGTTTAGGACGTTACGTCCTCTCCGCCCACGGGTACTGGAACTCCGGTCGTAGCACGTCGGTCAGTAACTCCTGCACCGCCCGATGTGCTTGGTCGAACGCCGCCTGGGTCAGGCACACGGCGGCGGCGTCGGAGTTGGCGATCGTTATGCGACCGAAGCGCTTGCGGCCCCGCACCCAGGGGGCCTCGTCGTAGCTCCACTCGGGATCGTAGAGGTCATTGGCGCCACCCGCATAGCCGTGCGGCCAGCGGTTGACCATGATCGCTCGGATATCCTCGGCGGAATTGAAGCCGGTAGCGCCCAGGGCTCTGTCGAGCTGATCGCGAGTGTTGCGCTCGAAGTCCTCGAACGTCGTCGCCAGGATGTCCTCGCGTCCGGCGCGGAACTGATCGCGCGCACTGAGTCCCGGCTTGATCGGGTCGCGGTTCATGCGCACCACGATCGGCTCCTCCGGTGACTCGGGGAAAGCGTAGTCGCCGATCTTCGTCGACCAATCGAGGCTCATGGTCTGGTGGAAGCCACCCGGGCAGTGAATGCGGTTGACGCCGAGCTCGTGGAAAGCCCGCCAGTTCCGAATCAGCACGTTGGTGTAGACCCGAGGCGTTCGAACCGCCATGTGGAGCGCTTCCTTCTGTGCCTCCGGCAGATCGCGCACCAAGTGAGGTACGACGGCGTTGTAGCAGGCCAACACGCAGGTGCTGCCGTGTACTCGATAGGCCTTGTCACCTATCACGTAGGTGATCGCCACCTCGTTTGCCGTGCCCCGCTCGCCTACGTGCGTCGCGTTGATCACCGTGCTATTCAGGCGGATGCGGACGTCATTGTCGGGGCGGTCCAGCGCCTCGTAGCGTACCGGCGTGGTGACCGAGTCCTCCATCGTGCTGCCCGGCAGCGCATCGGCGTTCAGCCAGCGCACCATCAAGCGCGCCAGGCCGGCGTTGCCGTCGGGAAAGTGGATACCTTCGAGCGGGTTGTGCGCGTCTCCCAGCCAGCTGCGGTCCGGCCGCTCGCCCAGGCCCATCCCTTCGAGTCCGGGTAGCGAGTTGTGTCGGAAGGCACCGTAGGCGCTGAGCGAGTCGATGCCCGCTGCACCGTTGGGGCCACCGAGCGTGCGTTTCAGGAAGTAGGGGACCACGTCGGAGGTCAGGCCGATGACGTTGAGGATGAAATCTTGATAGCTCATGTGGCGGAGCTTTTCGATCTTCTCCTCACGACTCAGGCCCGGAAGATGATCCGCGTTCTCGGTTTGCAGGCGCGCTATATCGCGCCGCGCGGCTGCCGAAAGCGGCGTGCTGGAGAGGAACTGCTCCCAGTCCGCAGCGCTCGCGCCAGCCCCCGGCTCACCGGTGGCGAGGTGGTCCTGTCCAAAGGTCTCGCGGTCGAAGAAGACGCCGCTCCGCAGGCCCATGCCTTCGTAGAGGTCACGGCTGGAGGCGGTGGTGTTGTTGAAGCGGTCCCAGTCGAGGCCGATGTCGCGCATGAGGGCTTCGCCCTCCGGCGTGTAGGCCCCTGTCAAGTAGACCGTGCCGCCGTAGGTCACGACGGTGCGGCCATCAACCTCGAACTCATTGCGCTTGGCGTGGCCGCCGAAATCGTCGTGGTTGTCGAGAATCAGGACCTTCGACTCGGGGAGCGCCTTCTTGAAGTAGTAGGCCGCGGCGAGGCCGCTGAGTCCGCCGCCAGCTACGATCAGATCGTAGCTGGCGTCGACTTCCGTGACGTCGGTGTAGCGCTTGCCGTCGCGCACCGCGTGGGCGGCCTCGAAGGAGCCCGGATGGCTGCCACGCATGCCCGTTCGGCGGGGCGGATAGTAATCGCCAACGCGCCACGTCGCCGGGTAGGACATAGCCGTCTGGATGGGACGGGAGGCCGGTGACGGCATGCCGCTCGCTGAGCCGGAGGCTAGCAGGGAGCCGCCAATCGCCACACTGGTACCGTTGAGAAAGTCACGCCGCGTGATGTCGCGGTCCATACCGAGCCGACGATCGTGTTCCTTCACGGTGTTCCTCCCTCTATGGCCAGTCAGACGTCGCGCCCGCGGGAATCAATCGCCGGCATCAACGAACTGCTCCATGTACCACTTGACGAATCTTGCCGGGCTACCCTCGTGGGTTGCATAACGGCCGGCGCCGTAACCCGCGGATTGGATACCGAGATGGTTGTTGGCGGTAAGCCAGATGTCCTCCATCGTCGTAACGTGCCACAGTGCCTTGAGCCGAACCGGGTCGTAGTCTCGACCCTCCACGGCATCCGGATGAACCAACCAGATGACCTCGTTGTCGGTGCGGTCATGCGCTCGCGGCGTGTAGCGCGCGATCATGACGTGATCGTCGTAGCCCTGCCAGTAGCCAGTTTGCCATCTAGTCGTGGCGATGTCGGTCTCATGGGTCCAACCGCTCCGGGTCGGGAGGAGCGGCGCGACCGCCTTCCCATCGATGGATCCGGTGACGAATCCGGGATTGAGCTCGCCGTCCACGTCGCCGTATCCGCCGATACCAGCAGCCCGCCGTTCGGCCGCCGGGGGTACCCATTTGTCGACGGCGGCCGCGTGCACAGCTTTCTGCTCGTCGGTGCGCTCCTCTTCGTAGTTGTGGGCTTTCACCAGTGACTTATGCGCTGGCCCGCAGTGGTAGCACTCGATGAAGTTCTCCGTCGCAAGCTTCCAGTTCGCCTCGAGCGGATAGTATTCGCGGGCCGCGACCTTGAGATCTGCGATGCCGTACTTGTCGTTCATGGCGCGTAGCCGGGTTACCGTCGACTGGAAGCCGGGCGGTGAATCCGACCGCGACAGATTGACGAAGATCTGGCCCGCGGCGACCCGCACGTGGCAGGGAAGTAGACCGTTGTCTGCCGGGTCAAAGTCGTCCTGCATACCGTAGGCGTAGATGAGGCTCCCCTCGGTGTCGTACGTCCAGGCATGGTACGGGCAGCGGAAAACGGGTGAGCTACCGCTCTGGCCTAATTGCTTGACCGACAGGCGAGGGTCCTGCGGCGTCGGATCGGAGTCGTGGCGGCAAAGCCGCGAGCCGCGGTGGCGGCAGACGTTGTAGAAGCCGTTGACGTCGCCGCTTTGGCCGCGGACGAGGAGAATGCTCTCGGCACGCCCGAACTCGAAGACGAAGAAATCGCCCGGGCTTGGAATACGGCTCGCCTGATCGACGTACTGCCACAAGTTCTCCGCCAGAAACGCCTCCTCGACCTCGTAGTGTGCTGGATCCAGGTAGTACTCCGCCGGAATCGTCGTACCCTCCTTCCAGGCGCTTGTGGCGGTGCTCTCGGGCAACGTGGCTAGGAGGGGCTCGGCACCCCTGCCGGCGTAGCCCGGCGCTTCCCGGGGCAACTCGACCCGAGGGACAGCCCGGGTGATCGGCCTCGTCTCAGGGGGTTTCCGGGGCGGGGCACCGAACAGCGCACTGGGAAGAGCGACTGCCGCGGTACCGGCAGTGACGGACGATTTGGCGAATGTGCGGCGACTGACTCTCGCGCCGTCGTCCTCGTCGTCAAAGGCCTGGTTGCCCATCTATGGTCCCCCTTCGCGGTCGATCAAGGTCCCTCTCGACGCCGCAGGAATCACATCGGTAGCGAATCGCCGGAACGAGCCCGCGCACCGCCACACGCAAAACGCGGGAGCCGACCGGCAGATCGGCTCCCGCGAGGCTTCACTGCTCAGAAGATCAGTCGCCGGCCTTGACGACCTCGTTCATGTACCAGCTGACGAAGCCCGAGGGGCCGCCCTCCGTCATGGCGTAGCGACCGGCACCGTAGGCACCGGACTCGACCCCCGCGTGGTTGTTGTCGGTGACCCAGATGTCTTCCTGGATCGTCACGTGCCAGAGCCCCTTGACGTGCTCTGGGTCGTAGTCGCGACCCTCGACGGCATCGGGGTGCACCAGCCAGACGATCTCGCAATCGGTGAAATTCTCCGTCCGGGGCGTGAACCGTGCCACGGCAACGTGATCGTCGTAGCATTGCCAGTAACCGGTCGACTCGGCGGTGGTGGCGATGTTGGTTTCGTGATTCCAGCCCGTGATGTTGGGCAGAAGGATCGACGACTCCTTGCCATCGATGGTACCGGTGATGAAGCCGGGGTTGAGCTGTCCCGACAACTCGAGGCGCTGGACGCCCGAGTCGCCATCCATACCGCCGCCGCTGTATTCGCCTCGTCGATGTTCCGCAGGCACCCATTCGGCGACCGCAGCCGCCTTGGCATCCTTCTGCTCGTTGCTGAGGTCGTGATCCCAGTTGTGGGTGGTGACCAACGGCCGATGCGACGGACCACAGTGATAGCACTCCTTGAAGTTCTCCAAGGCGAGCTTCCAGTTGGCAGCGATCGGGTAGTACTCGCGTGCCGCCACCTTCAGGTCAGCGAAGGTGTACTTGGGTGCGAGCCCGCGCAGGCGAGCGACCACCGGCTCGATGTCCGGCGGCGTGTCGGACTTCGAGAGGTTGACGAAGATCTGCCCCTCGACCACCTCGGTGTGGCAGGGAAGCAGGCCGTTGTCGGCTGCGTCGAAGTCGTCCTGCATACCGTAGGCGTAGATGAGGCTGCCTTCGGTGTCGTATGTCCAGGCGTGGTACGGGCAGCGGAAGACCGGTGAGCTGCCCGACTGTCCGAGCTGTTTGACCGACAGGCGCGGGTCACCGGGCGGCGTGTCGGAGTCGTGACGACACAGTCGGGAGCCGCGATGCCGGCAAACGTTATAGAAGCCCCGTATCTCGTTGTCGTTGCCACGCACGATGAGGATCGACTCCGAGCGGCCGAACTCGAAGACGTAGAAATCGCCCGGGTTCGGAATGCGGCTCGCCTGGTCGGTGTACTGCCAGAAGTTGTCCGCCAGGAAAGCCTCATCGGCATCGAAATGCTGTGGATCGAGGTAGTACTCGGCGGGAATGGTCAGGCCCTCTTTCCAGCCGTTGGCGCTGGCCTGCTTGGGCAGGGGCCCGGTAAGCGGCGCCGCACCGGCGCCACCGTAGCCGACAGGCTCGGGTGACACCTCGACACGCGCCGCCCGGCCGTAGGTCTTGGTCGTTGCCGCCGCGGTAGCCGGCGTGGCGCCGAACAGCGATTTCGGGAGGGCGACCGCTGCTGTGCCGGCAGCCACCGAGCCCTTCGCGAAGGTGCGGCGGCTTACGCGTGGGCCGCCGTTACCGTCATGATTGTCCTTCTTGCTCATTGGGGATTCCCTCGTCAGTCGGAGTGTCTATCGAAGTCACGCTGCTGAGGATTCGCTAATCCTGATCGAGTCAGCCAGGCTCGAGGCGCCAGGCATCACTCTGGCGCGCACCTCAGCACAATTTACCGTCCAAGGCGTACCACGCTTGCGCCGGTTAGCACAACGGCCATGCTGTGTTTCTGCGAATCGCTCTGCCGCGGCAGGGCCGGATGCTGGTCGGCCGCGAGGGCAAGCGGCGCGTGACGTGACGGTTCATACCCAGCCGCTTGTCAGTCTTGTTCACGGTGTGGCTCCTCTATTCGGTGTCGGCAAAGGGCTGGCAGAATCCCAGGTTAGCGCAGACTTAGTCCCGAACTTCTTGCGTGGGAGGCTGGACTTCTTCCGTCGAATTGGAAACCCTGTACGACACTCAACCGGACATTCAAGATGGTTAACCCCGCAAGGAGGTACAGCATGCAACAGGTTCTGAGAGGCAGGAATCTCCGATGGCTGGTCGTCACGGCATTTTTCGTTGTCGCCTGTGGTGGCTCGGAGCCCGCGCCAGAGCCAGTAGCAGAAGAGCCGATGCCAACCGTCGAGGACGAGGTGCGCGAGCGGATGATGCAGTTCGTCGGCGCCTACGGCTCCAACGATGTGGAGGGATATATCGGCTCCTTCGCGGCGGACGGGACACAGTGGTGGCCCGGCCGACGCCAGACGCGCGACGGGTACCACGAGCTGTGGAGTGGTGTTATCGCCGGTGGCGGCGGCCTCACAGAGGCCAACATGAGCGATCTACAGATCCACACATCGCCCTCCGGTGACGGCGCGGTGGCGTCCTATCTGCTCAAGGTGAAGCGCATCACGGACGATCCCGAACGAGTAGACGCCACCTACCAGATGTCGGCAACCTGGTTCAAGCGCGACGGTGTGTGGAGCATCGCGCATTTCCACTACAACCCCGTCACCGCAGCCAACTAGCGGCCAGCGAGGACACCTGCGAGATGCGAAAGGTCGTGAAGCTGGCTTTGGTCTTCGCTGTTGTCGTCCTGCCGGCGGTCGGCGTCGCGGGCGCTAGTGCTCAGGACGGGGCGGCACTCGAGGCGGAGGTAGCAGATGCCGTCGCGCAGCTGACCGCAACGTATGGAGCCAATGACATCGAGGGATACTTCGCCCTCTACGCGCCCGAGTTGACCTGGTGGGGCCCGTCGGGCCGCTGGGACAAGGCCAAGTACCTGGCTTACTGGACGGAGTACATCGAATCCACCGGTGGCCTGGCGTCGGCCGAGAACTCCGACATGCAGATTGCCGTGGCTCCGGGCGGTGACCTCGCGGTCGCCTCGTACATTCTGTCGGTGAGCCGGGCCAATCCTGGCGACGCAGCGCCGACGGTGACCTACCAGATGTCGCCGACGCTGATGAAGCGCAACGGTAGCTGGACGATCGTCCACCTGCACTTCCAGATAGTACCCGAGCCGGAGTAATAGACCGGCGGATCCGCAGGCGTGATGTTCGAACTGTAGGGGATTGCCTTGTCGACTCTATTCCGACTGATCAGCGTTGGTTCCCTCTTGATAATGGTTGGGGGCGGGCCGTTGGCCTCCTACGCGCAGGGCAACGGGACCCCCGGCGAGTGGCCGTACTTTGGCGGCGACAAAGCCTTCACTCGCTACTCGTCGCTTGCCCAGATAGACTGCGACAACGTCACCGACCTCGAGGTTGTGTGGCGCCGCCCGGCGGTGGACACAGCGTTCGAGGAGGCCTATCCGGAGGTTCGGATCCCTGGCTACTTCCGATCGACGCCGATCATGGTCGACGGGATGCTGCTGGCGCCGAACGGCGTCGGGCTACTGCGCGGTATGGATCCCGGCACGGGTGAGACGATCTGGGAGCAGGAACCCTTCACTGCGACGGTGGGCGAAGCGCGGGGCCGCAGCACGCGCGGTATTGACACGTGGGGGGAGGGGGCGAACAGACGGCTGTTCCTGGTGCGCAACACCTACCTCTACGCACTCAACGCACGTACCGGGGAACCGTATGCCGATTTCGGCGATCGGGGCCGACTCAACCTCAACATCGCCCAGCAGCGAGCCGGCAACTACTCCTGGTCGGCGGGACCGATCGTCGTTGGCGACGTGATCGTCATAGCCGGCATCACGGGCGGCGCCGGTGATGGTGGAAACCGGAAGGAAGCGGTACCCGAGGATGTGCGCGGATATTCGGTGCGCACCGGCGAGTTGCTGTGGACCTTCAATGTGGTTCCGAAGCCCGGGCAATTCGGCAACGACACCTGGGGAGACGATTCCTGGAAGTACTCGGGCGACTTGGGGTCCTGGTGCTGCGCTACGGCGGATGAGGAACTCGGCTACGTGTACGTTCCGCTGACCGCGCCGACGGCGGCCTACTACGGAGGACACCGGCCCGGCGACAACCTGTTCTCCAACAGCCTCGTAGCGCTCGACGCCAAGACCGGTAAACTCGTCTGGCACTTCCAGATGGTGCATCACGACGTCTGGGAGTACGACACCGTGGGACCGGCGACGCTTGGCGAGATCACCGTCGACGGCCGACGGATCAAGGCGGTAATGCAGCCCAGCAAGACGGGATTCCTCTACGTCTTCGACCGCGAGACCGGCGAGCCTGTGTGGCCGATCGAGGAGCGTCCCGTGCCGCAGTCGGAGGTTCCCGGCGAGCAGCTATCGCCGACCCAGCCCTTCCCCACCAAGCCACCGCCGTTCGATGTGCAGGGTTTCAGCGAAGACGATCTGATCGACTTCACCCCGGAGCTGCGGGCACGAGCTCTGGAGCTCATCGAGCCCCTCTTGCTGGGGCCCATGTTCACGCCGCCGTCGGTCGTTGGCACTGAGCCTGGAAGTAAACAGGGCACGCTGATCTTCCCCGGCGGCTGGGGGTCGGGCAACTGGAACACGGGTGCGTTCGACCCGGAGACCGGCTTCTACTACGCCGTCTCGCACACCATGCCGAACGTCTATCCGCTCTCCGCGCCGTCCGATCCGGAGGCGACGCTCGCCTACGAGTGGGGCGAGGGTCCGGGAATCCCGACCCTCGACGGGCTGCCGATCTTCAAGCCTCCGTACGGACGCGTAACTGTCTTCGACATGAACCGCGGGGAAGAGGTGTGGATGGCGGCCAACGGCGACGGCCCGCGCGATCATCCGTTGCTCGAGGGCCTCGATGTTCCGCCCCTGGGGATGCTCGGTCGCCCCGCTCCGCTGCTAACCAAGACGATGCTGTTTCTTGGCGAGAGCAGCAACGCGCTTCTCGGCATCCAGGTGGATGGCAACAAATTCCGCGCCTACGATAAGGCGAACGGCAGCGTGCTCTGGCAAACAGAGCTTCCCGCTGGCGTTACGGGAGCGCCGATTACCTACATGCACGAGGGGCGGCAATACATCGTCGTCGCCGTCGGTAGTAACGACGAGCCGGCCGAGTGGGTGGCCTTCGCCCTGCCTGAATCCGCCGGGTAGACTTGTCGCTGGAGCCGCTCCGGGTCGGGTTCATCGGAGCCGGCGCCTGACCCATGATCGTTCTCGACCGGGTGGGCTCTCAAGTCGGGTCCCTGGGAAGCCTGGATGGCTCCGGCGACCTCGGAGTGCGGAGGATCATCCCCGCGAGGGACTGGTAGTCGTCCGCGTCAAACTCGTCCAGGCCAATCTGCACCGCGCCAACGTCTTCACGCAGGCGCAAGCTACCTAGCGCGTAGTCCCAATACGGGAATAGCGATCCATAGTTGGAGTCAGTTTCCGCCCGCAGTCGACTGTGATGCACACGGTGCATCGCCGGGGTAACGATCAGGAAGAGGAGACCGCGGTCGATCCACCGGGGCAGCGCCACGTTGGAGTGGTGGACCAGAACGACGGGGAGCACGATCGCCTCATAAAGCGCAAGCTGCCAGATCGACATGCCGACGAGCTGCATCACGGCGATCTTCGTGACGTACGACAGGACGACCTCAACCGTGTGGAATCGCACTCCGGTTGTGGCATCCATGTTGGCGTCGGCGTGATGGACGCGATGGAACCGCCAGAGAATCGGGATGGCGTGGTTGACGCGGTGCCACACATACATCCAGAAATCGAATAGGACGATCGCGACCGGAATGGCTACTCCCCTTGGCACGGAGTAGCTCCGCAGCAGGCCGTAGCCGTTGGAATCGCCCCAGGTCTCGGCGACGACCGCGAACCCGGAGAACAACACGGCAACGATGCCCGAGTTGAAGATGCCAATGAAAAGGTTGCGCGCATCGTGGCGGATCCGCGCGCTTCGGTCGTTACGAAACTGTGCGTAGAACGGTAGCCACGTTTCGCTGAGCCACAGCGAGACCAGGACCAATCCACCGATAACGGTTTTTGGCTCCACCGCTCATCCCAGGGGTAATCGGCTTTCTCGGATCCGACCGTGGCGTCGCCGGCGGACCGGCTGAGGGTGCCCGTCTCGATCTCCCGACAAAGGGAGCGGGAGCCGCTCTTGCCACGAGCTCCCGCGCTGCCGACAGCGCAGGCCGAAGCTCAGTCGAGGCGATGGTATCCTGCGCGAAGTCGCGTCGCACGAGCGTATGCCCCCGCGGGGCGCGGCGCCGAGGAGAGGGAGCGGAGGTGGCGATGCCCACGGACGACCAGGTCAACGATTGCAAGATCGGTAGGCACCGATGCCAGAAGCCAGGAGCCGGGCGCGCCTTGGCGATGGTGGCGCTGCTCCCAGTAATCCTTGCGTCGGCGCAAACGCCATATGAGGCGGCGAAGGGCAATATCATCTTCGCGCTAACCGGTGACTCGATCATTAGCCGCCCGATGTCGGCGTACGTCGAGCCTGAGTTCTCGGCGATGGTCGATGCCATCCGTGGCGCCGATCTTGCGTTCACTAATCTGGAAATTGCCCTGCAGACGGTGGACAAGCTGACACCGATGGTGTCGGACCGTGAGAGCTATATGTTCGCCGACCCGGTCATCGCGCGGGAGTTGGCATGGGCTGGATTCGACGCGGTGAGCCGAGCGAACAACCATGCGCTCGACTACGGTTGGGACGGTATGCGTGCTACCAGCGGCGCGCTTGACGATGCAGGGGTGGCGCACGCCGGGGTAGGGGAGAATCTGGCACTCGCCGACGAGGCCGTCTACGTGCAGACGGGCAATGGACGTGTCGCGTTGATCTCCACAGCGTCGAGCTTCGATACCTTCCATCCGGCGCGGCCACAGCGGGCCGACATACGGGCGACCCCGGGTCTCAATCCGATCCGTTACCAGACCACGACAACGCTCGCCGCAGCGGAGTTCGCTGCCCTCAAAGCGGTGGCGCGCAGTCTGGGCCGCAACATCGAGGATTCGGCGCAAGCTTTCGACTTTGCCGGAGAGAGCTTTGCCCTGGGTACCGAGGCGGGGGTGTCGACGCGCGCCGATCCGGTCGATCTGGAGCGCATCTTGGCCAGTATTGATGGGGCCAAGCGCCAGTCGGATTGGGTTCTCGTCGCCACACACACGCACGAGAGTGGCGGCAGGCGCGAGCTGCCGGCAGAGTTCCTGATCGAGTACGCGCGCGCCGCGATCGATGCTGGGGCCGATGTCTTCGTGGGCACGGGGCCACATATTCTGAGGGGTATCGAGATCTACAAGGGGCGCCCTATCTTCTACAGCCTCGGCAACTTCTTCTTTGAAAACGAGACCGTGCGATACCGCCCCTCGGCTGAGTATCGCGGTGTTGAACTGTCCGCGGATAGCCGGACGGTAGACTACTACGACTATCGCCAGCGCACCCAGGGAGGCTACTTCACCCAGGACGCTTGGTTCTGGGAATCGGTGGTCGCCATGCCGAGATTCGAGGCGGGAGATCTCCGGGAGATCCGACTTCTGCCAGTTACCTTGGGGTACGACACGCCGCGATCACGTCGCGGTCGCCCTTTGTTGGCGGGTCCCGAGCTTGGGCAGAAGATCATCGATGATCTGGCGAGCCTGTCGGCGCCCTTCGGTACTGATATTCGGTATGAGGACGGTGTGGGCGTGATTACGGTGCCGGCAAGCGAACCACGATGACGGTTGGGGTAGACCGCAGGATCCATTGCTGCGGCGTGGACGGGGGCGCCAACCGCCGAGCCCACCGTCGTCCCGTGGCGGGCACCGTCCTGTGGATCGGCGTGGTTGCGATCGCATGCGGCGCGTGTGCAGACGGGGGCACGAGCCGTGATGGACGCCTGCAGATCGCCGTTGTGCCGAAGGGCTCCACCCATCAGTTCTGGAAGAGCATTCACGCCGGTGCGCTCAAAGGCGGAGTCGAGGCCGACGTGGAGGTGTTGTGGCAGGGGCCGGTCCGTGAGGACGATCGGCAGATGCAGATCCAGGTGGTGCAGAACTTCATCAGCCGGCAGGTCGACGCCATCGTCCTGGCGCCGCTCGACTCCCGTAGCTTGGCGGGGCCGGTCGAGGCCGCGGTTGGGCGGGGAATTCCCGTCGTGATCATCGATTCCGACCTGGACTCAGATACACAGGCGGCCTTCATCGCCACGAACAACTATGAAGGGGGCCGGACCTGCGCCTATCGGCTGGCCGAGGTCATTGGAGGCCGTGGGAAGGTGCTGATGTTGCGCTTCATGGAAGGCCACGCGAGCACCACGGCTCGGGAGCAGGGGTTTCTCGACGCCATTCGCGAGTTCGCTGAAATCGAGGTGGTCAGCGACAACCAGCGCGCCGGCGCTACCCTGGAGACGGCCCTACAGGCCTCCCAGAACCTGCTGAATCGATTTCCCGAGGTCGACGGAATCTTTGCGGCCAACGAGACTTCGACGCAGGGGATGCTCCGCGCGCTGCAGACCTCCGGCCGCGGCGGCACGTCGCGGCTTGTGGGCTTCGACGCCAACGACACACTGATCGCTGCCCTGGAGGACGGAACGATCCATGGGCTCGCGGTTCAGGATCCGTTTGCAATGGGGTATCTCGGCGTGAAGGCGGCGGCGGCGGCGGCTCGACAGGCTGAGTACGAGCCATACATCGAGACACGGCTGATGATGATCACCCCAGAGAACATGGATGAGTCGGCAGCACGCGAGCTCTTGTTGCCTGACATTGCAACCTGGCTAGGCGAGTGATCCCGGGGCGACAGATCCACCACGGTTGCCGGACGCAGCTTGGCTGATTCACTGCTCGAGCTCGACGGTCTCGAGAAATCATTCGGGGCGGTGCACGCGCTTCGCGGCGTGTCGTTGCAGTTGGACCGGGGTGAGGTTCTAGGCCTGATCGGGGAGAACGGAGCTGGCAAGAGCACGCTGATGAACGTGCTCGCGGGCGTATATCGGCCTGACCGAGGCGACATGCGCCTCGGTAGTCACGAGTACTCTCCAACCTCACCTCTCGAGGGATTGCGTGTCGGTATCGCAGCGATCTATCAGGAGCTCAGCCTCGCGCCGCATCTCAGCGTCGAAGCGAACATCACGCTCGGCAGGGAGACTCGCCAACACGGATTATTGCGTTCGCAACGTAGCCGCGTGGGCGAGGTGTTGGCAATGTTGGGACACACCGACATTGACCCATCCGTACTCGTAGGCGAGTTGACCATCGGTCGACAGCAGATCGTCGAGATCGCACGAGCGTTGTTCGCCGACGCTCGGATCGTGATCATGGACGAGCCCACCAGCGCCCTGTCGGTGGCGGACGCGAGCAACTTGTTTCGGATTGTGGCCCGCCTTCGCGACCGCGGTGTTGCTTTCGTATTCGTCAGCCATTTCCTTGAGGAGGTCCGACGCATCTGCGATCGATTCGCGGTGCTGCGCGATGGGCAGGCGGTGGCTGGCGGGTTGACCGAAGACACCACCGACCAGGAGTTGATCGAACATATGGTGGGCCGCGAAGTAGGCGACCTCTACCCTGAGTCGCAGCGTCGGCTCGGCGACGTGATCGTGCGCGTCCGTGAGCTGTCGGGGCTGGCGGGGTACCCGTCCGGCGCCGACCTGACCGTACGTCGGGGCGAGATTCTCGGGCTGGCCGGCCTCGTGGGTGCGGGTCGTAGCAAGACGCTGCGTACGCTGTTCGGCTTGAACCCGGCGATGAGTGGACGGCTAACGATCGCCGGGCGCCCCGCGGTGAACGTCCGCTATCTGACCCCCACCGGAGCGCTGGGTGAGGGCGTCGACCTGCTCAGTGAGGATCGGCAGGCCGAAGGCCTGGCTCTCGGTCTGTCGATCTCCGACAACGTCACGCTTTCGGGGCTGCGTCGTTACAGCAGATGGGGATTGCTTGATCGCGGTGGTGAGCGCGCAGCTGCCGACGAGTGGGTTGGACGGCTGGGGATCAAGGCCGCCAGCACTGGGGAGCCAGTCGACAACTTGTCGGGCGGCAACCAACAACGCGTTTGTCTGGCCCGTCTCCTGCACCGTGATGCCGACGTTCTGCTCATGGACGAGCCTACCCGTGGGATCGATATCGCCACTAAGGCCCAGGTCTATCGGCAGATGCATGAGCTCGCCGATTCCGGCAAGGCGATCCTCATGACCAGCTCTTACTTGCCGGAGCTGTTCGGGGTCTGTGACACGCTGGCTGTAGTCCACCGGGGATTGGTCTCCGAGCCACGACCGGTTGCCGGATGGACGACGGAAGAGGTCATGCAATTCGCTACCTCGGGCAACGGCAGGACACACTCGCCTGCAGCGGACTCGAGGCCAGGATGACGGTGATCCCACGGCAGCGGTTGGCAGTGCTCGGGCCGTTCGTCGGCCTTGCGGCCGTAGTCGTCTTGTTCGCGCTGATCACGCCGCCATCGTTCCAGTCTTTGTACAACCTCAAGACGATTCTGACGCAGAGCGTGATCGTCGGGATCGCAGCGCTTGGCATGACGTTCGTCATCGTTTCCAGGGGCATCGATCTGAGTGTCGGTTCGCAGATCGCCCTGGGAACTGTAGTGACCGGCATTGGGATCAACGCGGCTGGCACGGGGCCCCTCGGGCCGTTGCTTGCGGCGCTGGCGGGGGTGATGGCCTGCGTCTTGGTGGGTGCGATAAGCGGTGTCCTCATCACCCGCTTCCGCGTGATTCCGTTCATCGTCACCCTGGGCATGATGCAGATCGTACGGGGCATTGCCAAGTGGCTGGCCCGTGAGGGGACTTTGTCGATTCCCGACAACTGGCTCAACGATCTGATGCTGGTCGATCCGCGGCCGGCATGGCTGATCTTCGCGCCTGGAGTCTGGGTCGCCGTCGCGCTGGTCGGCATCTCGAGCGTTCTGTTAGGGCGTACGGCGTTCGGGCGCTACGCGTTCGCGATTGGCTCGAGCGAGCGAACGGCGCGGCTGTGCGGCGTGCGCGTCGAGGGCATGAAGATTCAGATCTATGCCCTGTGCGGTGCGTTCACCGGGATCGCGGCGGTAATGCAGTGTGCCTACTTGACCGTCGGCGATCCTACCTCGGCCGCCGGCATGGAGCTCGACGTGATCGCCGCCGTGGTGATCGGCGGCGGATCACTGGCCGGCGGCGAAGGTAGCGCGATGGGATCTATCGCGGGAGCTCTGATCATGGCGGTAATGCGCAATGGCAGCAACATGTTGGGTGTGCCGCACTATGTGCAGGAGATCATGATCGGCGCCATTATCGTCGGCGCCGTGCTGATCGATCGCCTGAAGCACCGCCTCAGACCAATCCAGCCTCCAGCAAGCGACGAGTCTGGGGGCGAATAGGACGAGGGTCAGGGCCGGCCGGAGAGCCGGCGCACAACCTAGGCGTCCAGCGCGTCTAACCGCTCCTGGACCGCACCGTGGATAGCGGTCTCTTGGACGTTGACGGTATCGGGCTCGGGGCGATCGTCGAAGATCAGGCGCACCATCTGGACGGCGGCGATCGTGGCCTCCACCAACGCTTGCTCGGCACTTTCCTGCAACTCGCCCGCCGGTCGCCCTCCCATGCCGTTGGCCAGCTTGAAGGTCGGGTGCCAGCCGCCTTCCTGCCTCTCTGCCGTGGCGACGAACGGTACCGTGCGGTACAGCCCTTCGGTTTCGACTCGCTGATCGCTCATCCCTTCGGCTCCTGTTGCTCAACAAGCTGGCGGTTTGCGTTCAAGGTGTCGTGAAGCAAACCACAGAATCGGTACGGCGTCATCATGCACCGACTCCCCGACGCATCCCTTCGTCGATCGCATCGCAGAATCGGTCGAGCTCTTCGAGCGTGCTGAAGACGTTCGGGGTCACCCGAAAGCCCGTGTACTCGGGGTGTTCCGTGACATGAGTGACGATACCGTGCGCATCGAATAGCCATTGATTCATGGCCATCAGGTCGACACCTCGGATATCGAAATTGGCGATACCACAAGCCATTCCGGGCTTCTGACTGGTATTCCACCGGATGCGATCATGCTGTTGCAGTCGGTCCATCCAGTAGTCGCGCAGGTAGAGCAAGCGTGCTTCCTTACGCTTCGCACCGAGGCCCTGGTGGAACGTCAGAGCATCCCCGATGGCCAGGGCGTTGGCTACCGGACGTGTGCCGATCTCCTCGAATTTCCGAATGTCTGAGCTCAGCTCGGTGGGTGGAGCGGTCAGTGCCCAAAGATCCTTGATTCTGTCGCGACGAACGTACAGCAGGCCGGTGCCATGCGGGGCGAAGAGCCACTTGTGCAGGCTGGTGGCGAAATAGTCGCATCCCAAGTCCGAGATCTTGAAGTCGAAATGGGCGAGGCTGTGGGCGCCGTCGACGACCAGCGGCAGGCCATGCGCATGCGCCATGTCGGCGACAGAGCGAACCGGGAGGATTTGGCCGCTCAGGTTGATCATGTGGCACATGTGGACGACCTTGGTGCGCGGCGTGATGTTGCTCTCGAACAGGCGGACGATCTCGGCCGGGTCCTCTGACGGCACAGGGATGGAGATCTGACGCAGGACGATGCCGTCGCGGAGCTCGCGCTGATGGTACGTCCAGATCATCCGGACGTAGTCCTGGTTGGTGGTCAGGACCTCGTCGCCCGGCTCCAGGTCGATCCCGCACTGGCAGATCTGTAATCCCTCGGACGCACCGCGGACGATGGCGACCTCCTCGGCGTCGACGCCCCATTGCCGAGCCAAGCGCTCGCGGACGTTCTCTTCTTGGGGCTCCAGAACCTCCCACATCGTGTACGTCGGCACTGTGTTCGAATAGTCCAGGTAGCGCTTCATGGCCTCCTGGACAACTTTCGGGGAAGGGCTGACGCCGCCACTTTGAAGGTTGATGAGGCTGTTGTCGGGTGTGAACGCTCCACGCACCTCGAACCAAAAGGCTTCGTCGCGTGCGATCTCGCTCGGCGTGCCCTGTACTGAAGCCAACTCGCCGACGACCGCGAGTGCTCGACTGAGGTAGGCGGGAGACGCCATGCCAGAAAACGCGCTTGCTCCGATCGGTAGCGACATTCGGCCGAGGAACTGTCTACGGCTTACCATCCTCGATCCTCCCACTCTTGCATGATCGCCTGGAGCAACGATACGTCGTCCTGGAGGACTTTCTCTAGCCGGGCGAGCTGAGCTTCCAGCTCCTCCAGCAGATCTGCATAGCGCTCGTATGCTGAATCCGTCGGCCGTGTGTCCGCCGACCCCGTGTAGCTGGCGACCCAGGCGAACTGGTCGTCGAGCAGTGGTTCGAAATTGGCGGTGTCCTGCCACACGGTGGAGCGCTTCTGGCGCAACCGATCCTCGAGATCATCGAGCCTGCCACGAATCGTGCCCCCAGCCTCGGCAACGCGCTCCAGGAACTCGTCGCGCTGGGCTCGCTCTGCCGCGGTGGATGCCGTGCTGTTGGCGATCTTGGCATCGGCGTCGTCGAGCTCGAGACGGATGGCGTGAATGGTGCGCACCGCATCATGGGTCTGCGTGATCCTGTCGCGCACCCTCAGGAGAAAATCGAACTGCTCCTGCAGGTCGGCAAGGCTCGATTCGGATCGTGGATCGCCCAGTACTTCGAAGTCCCGCGTTTGGCTCCATTGACCGACCTCGAGTCGGACCTGATAAGTCCCGGGTACAGCGCGCGGGCCGGCAGTGCTGCCGTCAAGGCGGCTGCCGGCGATGATGTCGGCGCCCGGGTATCTGAGATCCCACACCAGCCGGTTCATTCCTCGCGAGACGGAGAGGTCGTCTAGGTCGGCATTGGTGAACGTGCGCACCGTGTTGCCCGCCGCGTCGAGGACATGCATCTGTACGTTCAGCGGCTCCCCACCGATGGCCGGCAGGTTGTAGAAGAACATGGCACCGGGTGGTGGGTTCTCGCCGACGCGGTGGGTTTCGATGATTCCACCCATGAGCCCATCCTGGCTGACGTAGACACCTGGCTGCCGCCACCCTCCCTCGACCCGGTAAACGTCACGCGGGCGGAACAAGTAAGGGGCGACCGGGTCACCTGCCTGGCTGACCTGGTGCAGAGGAGTCACATCGTCGAGGATCCAGAACCCCCGGCCCTGGGTTGCCACAACGAGGTCCTCGCGGTGTATGGCCAGGTCGCTGATCGGCGTGATTGGCAGGTTGAGCTGGAACGGCCGCCAGCTGGCCCCGTCGTCGAACGACGCGAAGAGTCCAAACTCCGTGCCAGCGTACAGAAGGCCTCGTCGGCCCGGATCCTCACGAACCACGCGTACGAAGTGGTCGTCGGGAATGCCGTTTCCATTGGAGATCTGCGTCCAGCTGGAACCGTAGTCGTCGGTGCGGAATATGTATGGGCGGAAGTCGTCGAGTCGGTAGCGCGTTACCGAGATGATGGCACGACCAGGATCATGGCTCGATGGGTCGATCGTATTGACCCGACCCCACTCGGGCATTCCGCTTGGCGTTACGTCGGCCCAGCTTCCGCCGCCGTCCCGAGACAGATGCACCAAGCCATCGTCGCTGCCCACCCAGAGCAATCCCGGACTCAATCGAGACTCCTCCAGGGAGAAGATCGTGCAGTAGGTTTCGACGCTGGTGATATCGCGCGTCAGCGGGCCACCCGAAACGACGATCTTCGCGGGGTCGTTGCGCGTCAGATCGGGGCTGATCAGCTCCCAGCTCTGTCCGCCATTACTCGATCGATGTACGTATTGTGAGGCCGCGTAGACGATGTCGGCGTCGTGCGGCGACAGACGCACCGGGGAGTCCGAAGGAACGCGGTGTCGCAGTTTGGAGCTCGGCACGCCGCTCCAGTATTGCGGGTAGTTCATGATGCGACGAACCTGTCCGGTCCTACGATCCATACGGCTCAGGTAGCCACCGGCGTACACGACATCGGGATTTCGCGGATCCACCGCTACGGGCCCCATTTCGCCGCCACCTACTACCGACCAGTGCTGCAACGTGATCCCGCCTGCTGAGAACACACGGCTAGGAAGCGAGATCGTCGAATAGTCCTGCTGGCCGGCGTACACGCGGTAGGGGAACGCTTCGTCTACGGCGATGCGATAGACCTCGGCAGTCGGCTGGTTGAGCTGCGACGACCACGTGACCCCACCGTTCAGGGTCACCGCCCCGCCGCCGTCGCTGGCCTCGATCATGATCTGCGGATTGTTCGGGTTAATCCACAGATCGTGGTTATCGACGTGGGGGACGGGGATGGTCTCGAAGCTGACGCCTGCGTCGGTCGACTTCCAGAGGTTGTCACCGACGTGGTACACGACCGCCTCGTTCTGAGGGTCGGCGGTCAGGTGGTGGTAGTACCAGGCCTCTGGTGCAGCTCGGGATCAGCGCTCAGGTGTTCCCAGGTGTCGCCCGCGTCGTCGGAGCGATACATGCCGAACTCGTCGCGCTCGAATCCAGAGGCAATGCGCTCGCCCTCGATAATCGCCCAGAGACGCCGCGGGTTGGCAGGAGAGATCGCGATGCCGATCCGTCCGGTCATCCCTCGAGGCAGGCCACGCGTGAGCTTGTTCCAGGTATCGCCACCGTCCGTGCTCCTGTAGATACCGCCTTCCGAGCCGCCAGAGATGATCGTCCAGGGCTTGCGCTCGGCGCGCCAGAAGGCCGCATAGAGCACGTCCGGGTTGCTCGTATCCATCTTGATATCAACCGCGCCGGTCTCGTCGTTCAGATACAGGACCTTGTCCCAGCTCGCACCACCGTCGCGTGAACGGAACACGCCGCGTTGTTCGTTAGGCCCAAAGATGTGTCCCGGAGCCGCCACATACACCACGTCGGGATCTGTCGGATGCACGGCGAGCTTGCCGATCTGCCCCGCATCCCTCAAACCGATGTGGCGCCAGCTGGCCCCGGCATCTGTCGACCTGTACATACCTATTCCTGGAGAGATATTGCCGCGCGGACACGCCGACCCCGTGCCCACGTACACGACGCTCGGATCCGACTCCGGCACCGCCACGGCGCCAATTGAGCCGGCTGCGAAGAACCCGTCCGATACGTTGGCCCACGAGACGCCCGCATCGGTAGTCTTGAAGACGCCGCCCCCTGTGGCCCCCATATAGAAGGTAAACGGCTGGTCGGGGATTCCCGCCACGGCTGTCGATCGGCCACCACGAAACGGCCCAATATCCCGGAAACGAAGGGCCTGAAACTCGGATCCAGCGTTGAGCTGCTGGCCGTCGCCGGAAGACAAACCGTGGACGGCCTCGTCGTCGGCTGTCGCACGTGAGCCGACGGTCACGGTGAGGATTGCCCATACGGAAGCGACAGCGAACGGGACACGGAGTCGGCACAGTCGGATCATGGCTCCCTCGATGCGGTTACCACTGAAAGGTATAGGTCATCTTCGCCGTCAGGGATCGGTCTTCCAGCCCGGAAGACTCTCCCCCGTAGGCCCGGTTCTGCCGATAGACAAGGTAGAAGTTGTCTCCTGGACGATAGAGATAGCGTAAGCGCGCGAACACCGACAAATCCTCCTCCGAGCTGCTGTACTGGACCAAGGCATCGGTCAGCCAGCGCTCAGAGAACGATACCTCGGTGCGCACTCGTGCCAGATGGACGTTGAATGTGCCACCGGGGAGCTCGACGTGGTTGAAGGTGTAGCTCGGGCGTAGGCTCACGTTCTCGCTCAGCCGCAGGGTTGCGCGCGGACTCAGGCGCGTCAACGTGCCGTCGAAGAACCCACCCGAAAGGATGGAGAAGCCGCCGCTGAGCTGCCTGCCCGGATAGGTCTGGTAGCCGACGGACCATTCGAGGAACTCGTAGTCGTGGGCTGGAACGATGACCCCTGGGCTGACTTCGAATGCCGCCTCCAGCCGATCGAAGTTGGTGCGGATCCCGGCCGTGAAGGAATTCCCCGATTCCATGGCGAACCGCATGAAGACGCCACTCTGGCGGGCAACACGCTCGCCGGCGTGGTTGACGGTGTGATCGAGGTAACCGTTGATATCGATCTGGCGAAGCCAACGCGCCGCGGGGCGCGGCTTCCAGCGACCGGCCACCGTTCGCTTGATGATGTCGGTACGCGGTATGAAGCCTAGCTCGGTGCGGAAGTCGTCCTCGATGCTGACGACCTGCGCTTCAGCCTCCCACAGGTCCGTTTGCCAGATGGCTCGAATCTCGCCGATCCAGGCGTTGCCGTCGACTTCGTCGTCCTGCGACTGGGCGGCGAACCCGGAGACGTTGAGGTGATCGAACAAAATCAAGTTGGCGTCCACGCCGGCAACGCGATTGAAGTCGCCCGTTCGCCCTTCCACGTTTGAAAAGAAGGCGCCTACGCTGGAACGTTCCAGCACATCCTGGCGCCAACGTAGCGCCGTGTAGGTACGCCCGGCGGCGAGCGGCGAGTCACCCGTCCGTACGTGCTGTAGGCCCAGATTGCCGCGGCCCATCTTGCCGGTGAGCTTCCCACCAAAATCGATTGGCAGCGGGGTGCCGTCTTCATCCAATCCGATGCGACGCGAGAAATAGAGGCGTGACGGTGGTGGAAGACCGAACCGCCCCTGGGTGTTGCCGAAGCTGAAGTTGTTGGCCGCCTCCAAGAAGAACTCGCGCTTCTCGGGGAAAAAGAGCGAGAAGCGAGTCAGGTTGACCCGCTGCTCATCGACCTCTACTTGAGCGAAGTCGGTGTTGTAGGTGAATTGCGAAGTCAGGTTCGAGGTCAGCTTGATCTTCAGGTCCTCGATCCCGACTTCCGCGTTCCGCTCCGAAACCGGATCATCACGCTGGTCCAACGAGCTGGCGCTGCCAGCAACGTAGGGCCGCAGGCGGAAACGCTCGGTGAGCGCTAGGCCGTCGAGTCCTTGGAGCATTCCGGCCTGTGAGACGGCGACGAACGAGTAATCCTGGCTAGAGTTGCTCCAGATGATCTCCTCGTTGGTTCGACGAATCTCGCGACGGATGTCCAGGCCCCAGGTGGAGTTGCCGCTCGAATAGCGCAGGATCGACCAGGGGATCGCCAGCTCCGCCTCCCAACCCCGATCGGTAATCTGTGCCGCCGCCTCCCAGCGCTCGTCCCAATCCTGGTTCACTTCGCGCTCGTTGCGGATCGTCGCATCGCTCCGTGTTCCCAGCGCGTTGACGGTGAACAGGAACGCGTTGCGTCGATCGTGGAAAGTGTCCAGCAGCACGCTGATGATGTCGTCCGAGTTGGCGCCGCTGGATCGCCGCGTACCGGGAAGACGGATTCGCAAGCTGTCCCTACGGAGCTGCGTTGCCCGAATGGCTCCGGGCTCTCGATCGTAGAGCACGAAACCGATGTAGAGGTGCTCGGCGTCATACAGAAGCCGAGCCTCGGTGGGTTCCGTAGGGGTTCCGTGCTCACGCGGCTCGCGTTGTGCGAAGTTGCTGATGACCTCGGCCCTCTTCCACGCCTCGTCGTCCAGCAATCCATCGAGGACAGGGGCTACGGAAGTCCGGGTCGCCTGCGCGAGCTTGCCGACAGCGGGGGCCTTTCCCTCTCCAGGGGAGTTAGCAAGAAGGTCCCTTTCTTGGCGGGGTGGAACGGCGCCGACCGTTGATGAGAGGGCTGCGCACAGGCCGACGACGAGCGCGAAGGCGCGGCGGCCTCGATGGCAGTTGAACGCCGTGGTAGGGTCGCCGCCCGCTTGCGTGTCACCCCACAAGATTCGCTCCGTATCATCGTCGCTCCGTGTCATCGACGCGGACACGTGATACTAACCGACGCTTGAGATCACTGATTCAGCTGGAGGCGACCAATGACAAGGCTCTTGAAGTGCTTCATCGCGAGTTCACTCGTGGCTGGTGCCGCGTGTGCCCAGGCGACCGAGGCGCCACAATCAGCGGCTCCTACCGGACCGTCCGAGGCAGAAGACATCGCCGCGATTCGCGACACGCGGTTGAACAGTTTTGCCGCATCGTTCATCGGTGCCGATGCGGACGGATTCCTGGCTAGCGTCACCGACGACATGGTGATCATGCCTCCCGACGAGCCGGCGGTGAGCGGTCACGGCGCCATTCGTGGCTGGCTCGACGCCTTCTCTGAGGCCTATGAGACCGATCTCGAGTACACGGACTCGGTCGTCAGCCTGGCCGGCGATGTTGCGTTCGAGGCCTACGCGTTTCGTTGGACGCTGACACCGACTGGCGACGGCGAGCCGATCAGACAGGCCGGCAAGGGCGTATATGTGTTTCGCCGGCAGGCAGATGGCACCTGGAAGGTAGCGCGTGACATCTGGAACTACACGCCCTAGAGGGTGAACCAATGGGCTACTGGAGTCGGCTACTTGCCATGCTGAGTACGGGGCGTCGCGGAAAATGTCGTTGGGCGGGGTGTTTGTTGGCCCTTCTGTCGATCGGCTCCACTGCTGCTATCGCACGAACGGCGGATGGGCATCCTCAGAGCACGACGCAGACGGTTTCGTTGGGCGACTACTACGCCCTGCGCTCGGTAGGGAGGCCGGCGGTATCACCCGACGGACAGCACATCCTCTACGTTGTCACCCAGGCGGACCGAACCACCGACCGCAAGATCAGGACGTTATGGCGCGCTGCTGCCGATGGCGGCGAGGAACGGCCGCTCACCCATGGTCGCGACAGCGTTTCGTCGCCAGCGTTCTCGCCCGATGGGAGGCTGATCTCGTTCATATCGAGCCGTGACGCGTCTGCCTGGGGCATGGCTGAAGAGGTTGCTGCCCGTGGGCAGGTCTATGCCATGCCGGTGAGCGGAGGTGAGGCCTTTCCGTTGACCGAGGTCGAAGGTGGGGTGCGCTTGTACCGTTGGTCACCAGACAGCGGACGGCTTGCGGTTGTCTCGATGCCGCCCAAGTCGGGCCCGCTGGAAAACGCAGCTGGCAGGGAAGCGCCCATCGTGGTGACCCGCTTGAAGCACAAGTACGACGGTCTCGGTTATCTCGATGATCGGCGGACCCAGATCTACGACGTTCCGATCGGGCAGGCGCTTGATAGTCGGGGAGCGAACCGGGCTGATGCCAGGCGCCTCACCGATGGCGCTTACGACAGCACCAATCCATCGTTCGCGCCCGACGGCCGGTGGATCGCTTTCGAGTCGAACCGCACCGCTGAGCCGGACGCCAACTTGAACACGGATATCTGGAGGGTGGAGGTTGCCTCCGGACGGACCGTACGGGTGACCGACTACGAGGGCAGCGACGGATCGCCGGTGTACTCACCGGATGGTGCGTGGATCGCTTACGTCAGCGCCGACCCCGAGTGGTCGATGTATCCGACCCCGCGAATCATGGCTGTGCCGTCCTCGGGTGGCGCCGCGCGCGACCTGACAGGCCATCTCGATCGCTGGACGCAGGGTGCCCTCATATGGGCGCCGGACTCGCGCTCGATTTATGTCAATCTTGCCGATGAAGGGCGTACACCCCTCGTGCAGGCAACCCTCGATGCGGAAGTAACCCGGGTTGTCGAGGGCAACGTCGGGGCAGCCCTGGTGGCCGATGACCGCTTGGTGCTCCGCTATACACGTAACGACCGGCCGGCGGAGATTTACGTAGCTCCCCTCGACAGGTTGCCGGTTCCCGAGGGCGCCATGCGTGACGTCAGCCGAGCCAACGCGGAGCACCTCGCCAAGCTCGATTTCAACCCCAGCGAGGAGATGTGGTTCGAGACCGTTGATGGGCCGCCGGTCCACTCGTGGATCATCAAGCCGCCGGGGTTTGAGCCCACCCGGCAGTATCCGTTGATCCTCTGGATACACGGCGGACCGGTGGGACAGTTCACCAATGGCTTCAACGTGACGCATCAGTACCTGGCTTCGCTCGGGTATGTCGTCCTCCTGGTCAATCCGCGCGGTAGCACCGGGTACGGAGAGGAATTCAGTAGGGCCATCTTCGCTGACTGGGGTGGTCCGGATTACGACGACGTGATGGCCGGCGTTGACGCGTTGATCGCCCGCGGCTACGTCGATCCCGAGCGTATGGGGGTTGGTGGGTATAGCTACGGCGGTATTCTGACGAACTACGTGATCGTCAAGACCGATCGCTTCAAGGGAGCAGTATCGGCTGCCGGCGACTCTGACTATTACGGCGCCTTCGGTACCGACGACTGGGGGATGCTCTGGATCCACGAGTTTGGCGCCCCCTGGGACAACATCGATCTCTACCGCAAGGTGTCACCCGCGACGTACATCAAGAACGCGGTTACGCCGACGCTGTTCATTCATGGTGGCGAGGACTACCGCGATCCGCTGAGCCAATCGGAGCATCTGTATCTCAGCCTGCGGGTGCTCGGCGTGGAGACCGGCCTGATCGTTTACCCGGGGCAAAGCCACGGGTTCGGGGTTCCTTCGTACGAGGCGGATCGTCTGCGCCGTTACGGCCTGTGGTTCGACAAGTACGTCAAAGGCGCACCGGTGGATCCGTTGGCTCCCGGCTTTCTCGACCCCCGATAGGGACCTTCACGAGCTGACAGGAAGGCCATCCACGTAGTCCGCAAGGAACTCGCTTCGATGGCCGTCCTCGGTCCAGAGAATCGGAAAGAAGCTCTCATCCATCGTTACGTCACCTGCACGCTTGTAGCGTCCGTAGACCGGACCGACGTTGGTAGGGTGGAATCGCGCCTCCGATGACATGCAATGGGCGACCAGCGATCGGCGTGGGCGGTCGGTGCGGTTGGCCGCCGATCCGTGCCAGATCCGTCCGTGGTGCAGAACTCCAGACCCGGCGGCACACTCGACCCGAACGATGTCGGGTTCGGCGCCCGCCGCCGCCGCTGCCTTGCGCATGTCGACCTCGTGATCAACGGGCGCATGGAACTGAGAGATTGGTGGCGAGAGCCCCCAGCGATGGGAGCCGCGCACATATTCGATCGTGCCGCCGTCGGCTCGCGTCGCATCCAAGGTGATCCAACACGTGGCCATTTCCCTCGGCACGATCCAGCCCTCGTAGCTGTCGTCTTGATGGTGCCCCAGCGCCGCGGCACCGGGTGGCTTCCAAAGCACGTTGTCCTGGTTCAGCCGCGCACCGGGCCATCCCATCAACTCGGCGCAGGCTCGACCGAGGTCGGCACGCAGAACGACGGAGCCGACGACACGATCTGATTTCCAACCGTTGCAAATCTGGCGCGTCAGATGATCGGGGTCGCGCCCTTCTCGCCAATTCCACTCGTCGGGAATAAGGCCGGTTTCGAACTCTCCGCGAAAGAGGGGACCGAATCTCGCTTTGGCCGCCTCTACGACCGGTGGGTCGAGAATACTCTCTATGACCACGAACCCGTCTGGTTCAAAGCGTGCGCGGTGCTCGGCGGTCAAACGAAGCATTGCTGTGGAACCTTGTCCCGTAGGGACCTCTAGGGGGCGGCGACTACGGCAGCAGGGCGATGACGCCGCATCGGTGCCTCATTGGGCCTCCTCGGGCGCGGCGTCCGTATTCCAGAACTCGCGCGCGATCTTCCAGGTGCCGTCATCCTGTCGAGACAAGATGTAGATGGCCTTGCCGGCTACCTCGTCGCCGATCGTCCAGGCGCCGACGACATGAGCCCAGTCCCCGTGCACCATCACTTCGTCGTAGGTCTCCGCCCAGGCCAGCGGGCCATCCAGACTCATTCCCGCTCGCATGGCCTCCTTGCCCGCTGCAGGCGCGCTATTGGGCGGCATGAAGAACACATCCTCCACGTACATCGACAGGAACGCCTCGTTGTCCCCAGCTCGCAGGGCGTCGCCGGTGGCATCCATCGCCATGACGACCGCGTCGACGTCGGCGCCGCTGCTCTGTTGGCTCGTGCCGGCCGTTCCTGGCGTCGGTGCACCCACCATCAGCAGGAGCGTTATCGGAGCGGTGGCAAAATGCGGGATTCTCATCGGCGATCTCCCTGAGCGTTGAGCCATCCCGATTTCCGGGATTGCGTCCTGGACAGAAGGAACGGATTAGGGCCAAGCCTGTGAACTCTACGGCCGCGTCGGAGTGTCTCCGTAAACACTGTCGAGGACCTGACGTAACGCGGGCAACAGGCTCATCTCGCTGTGCTCCCGATCCTTGAAATAGCTCGCGTACGCGGCCACGTAATCGCGTTCGGCGCTCACCAGCAGTCCCTGCCCGGCCCAGCCACCTTTGTGGAAGTCGTTGTTGTCGTAGACATCCCACTGGTAAGCGGTGTGTCTCAGATCGGACGGCCGCGGTCCGAACCGCGCGTTCGTCGAGAGCTCCGGCCGGCCGCCGTTGACGATGGCGTCGATGAACCGATCGGAGATGATCCTGCGATCAGACACCATGCCGTAGCTCGGCGTAAACAGCAGCCCGAACCGGCCGAGGTCTCGCAGACGGGCGATCACGACCTCGAGAGCAATCCCGTTGCGCGCGGCGAACATCGATGCGTCGGCCTCGACACCGATGTGACGCCAGATCTCGCCGGTGAACGCGTCCTGGAACGGCATGCCGGTAACTTCCTCGACCAGCCACCTGAGTAGGAACGTGTTCACACCCGAGTAGTCGTAGCCGCTCCCTTGCTCGGCCCACATCCCGTAGTCGAAGTCGATCATCATGTCGTACGGGTTGTCCGGGCTATCGGGGGTGCGGTACGCATCTCCCATCGACGCCTCGAACCGGTAGTAGCAGGACTCGAAATCCACGTAGTTGTCCGAGCAATCGATTCCTGAAGCCATATCCAGCAAGTTGCGCACGGTGATTCCCGCCAGCTGCGATTCCTTCAGGTCAGAGACGTAGCGCTCGATCGGCTGCTCGATGTCCACCAGGCCACGATCCTCGAGAATCGAGACCATTGCCGATACCAGCACCTTCGTGACCGACCAGTATGCGGGCTTCTGGTAGTACTCCATCCGCGGATAGGTCTCGAAGACGATTTGGCCTCGATGCAGGATCACCATCCCCATCGTGGTCGTGTGGTCGCTCTGCAGGAAATCCGCGAAGCGCCGCGGGCCGTCCGGCGTCTCAACGGGATGGTCGGCGATTCTGTCGTCGAGCCGGTAGTCGAGCTCGCGGACAGGTCCGTCCCGGTAGATATTGACGGTGGGAAACAACTGGTGGACGTTCTTCAGGCTCCAGGCAAGCTGCTCGCCGACTACATCCCACCAGGCGGTATCGGTCGGCACGGCACGCTGCCAGCGCAACGTCTCTCCGACACTCGAGCCCGGCTCGAAGGGCTCGAGCTCGGGAGAAGGAGCCGGGGGTGCCGGGTCCGATGCGGGAGGAGCGCAGGCGGCCAGGAACAACGTCACGCCCAGAACGAGCCGCGGTAGCTGCGATCCCGAGATCAAGGGCTTGTCGCCGCCCCGAACACCCCGTCAAGTACATCACGGAGCACCGGGAGCGGGCTCATCTCGCTGTGAGCCCGGTCTTTGAAGTAGCCGGTATACGCCGCCACATAATCCCGCTCGGGATTGATCAGTAGGCCCTGACCGCCCCAGCCGCCCTTGTAGACGTCGTCGTTGTCGAAGACCACGTCCCACTGATAGACGTTGTGCCTTGCACCGGTGCCGCGGCGCGGGTTGCGCGCGTTCTCGAAGAGCTCGGGTCGCCCACCGTGCAGGATCAGGTCAACGTAGCGGTCGGAGATGATCTTCTTCTGCGACACGAGCGCGTGGCTCGGGGTGAACAACACGCCGAACCGGGCTACATCGCGTACGTTCGCCAGCAAGCCGCCGCTGGTGAGGGGAACACCGTTGCGGCCCGCGAAGATAGACGCGTCCGACTCGGCGCCCATGTGACGCCATACCTCACGGGTGAGCGCGTCCTGAAAGGGCATGCCGGTGATCTTCTCAACCACCCAACCAACCAGAAAGGTATTGACCCCGGAATAGTCGAAGCCGACGCCTTGATCGGCCCAGTACCCGTAGCTGAAGTTGGCCAGCATGTCGTACGGGTTGTCCTCGGGAATCTCCATGGGAAGCCCGTCGCCCATGGTCGATTCAAAGTGGTTGTAGCAGGCGCGTGAGTCGGCATAGTCGTCTGGACAGTCAAGCCCCGACGCCATGTCCAGGGCATTGCGGACCGTGACCCCGGCGATCTGCGAGTCCGCTAGCTCGGGAATGTAGAACTCGAGCGGTTTGCTGACATCGACCTCGCCGCGGTCCTCGAGGATGGCGAGCACGGTGGAGACGAACGCCTTGGTAACAGACCAGAAGATCGGTTTCTGATAAGGCTCCATGCGCGGATAGGTCTCGAAGACGATCTCCCCCCGCTGGACGATCACCAGGCCCATCGTGGTCGAGTAATCACTTTGCAGGAACTCGCGATACCCCATAGGGCCGTCGGGAGTCTCCACGGGGAACTCAGCGATCTCCTCCATGGGCCGCCGCACCAACTCCCTGACCGGGCCATCGCGGTACACGTTCACCGTAGGCGCGATCTGATGGACGTTCTTGAAATTCCAAGCCTGCTGCTCTCCAACGACATCCCACCAGGCGGTCCCGGTGGGTAGGTCGTGGTGCCAACGCAGCGTCTCGGCTACGGTCGAGCCAGATTCGAATGCTCCTGGGTCGGCGCTGGCTTCAGCCGTCCGGACAGCGGAGTCGTCGGCGCTGCATCCCATGGCGCAGACCAGAGCGAGCGCGGCGGCGGCTCGACCTGTGCCCATCCTACGGTACCAAGACATCGGATTGCCTCTCTGATCGGTAGCCCTCGCCAGGCGACGGTGTGCAGCGGTCGACCAACCGATGTGGCCTAGCAGCGCGTTACTGCTACTGCATCTGTATGCCCTTCAGCTGGTCGAACTCGGTGCCGAGCTCCTGATCCCCAGCCGGAAAGCCATTCTTGTTGAGCATGAAGGCAACCACCTCGGCGTACTCTTCGCGCGTCAGCCTGCGGGATGCCGATGGCGGCATGGTGGTACGCAGTCTCTCGAACAGGTCGCCCGCAGACATACGACCCCATTTGCCCATGAAGTCCTCGCCCACGAGAGGCGGGATCACCACGCCGCCCCTAAGGGTCGGCGTGTGGCAGCTTCGGCACGCCCGGCGATACACGGCTTCGCCGCGGGTGCTCTGTTCCGCTGTGTAGACGCCGTCCACAACGGAGGTGGTGGCCGGCGTAGCGGGCTCGGCCGCGGCTGGCTCGGCGGCTTCAGCGCGAACATCGCGTGGCTCGACCTCCGGTGGTGGTGGCGGCGGCGCAGGTGCTGCGGCCGGCGGCTGCGACGATGAGCAGGCCAGGGTTCCGAGGGTAAGAACGGCTGTTGTCAGGTACAGGTACCGCGTACGGTGAGTTTCACGCATGAGCTTGCTGCCCAACCTCGCATTTCTGGGGTAGTCAGATCCCGGCGCCAACGGCCGACGGATTCAGGTGCGCTCGGCCCAAGGATACTGGAACTCGGGTCGGATCACGTCGGTCAGGAGCTCCTGCACGGCGCGGTGCGCTTGATCGAAGGCTGCCGAAGTCAAGGAAACCGCGGCGGCATCGGAGTTGGCGATCGTGATGCGACCGAACCGCTTACGGCCTACGACGAACGGTGGTTCATCATAGGCCCACTCCGGGTCATACAGGTCATTGGGTGCCCCGGCGTAGCCGTGCGGCCAACGATTGACGGTGATCGCCTCGATGTCTCGGGCTGGATCGAATCCACCGTTGGCGAGCGCTCGCCCGAGTTGATCCCGCACATTGCGCTCGAAGGTCTCGAACGAGGTAGCCAGCAGTTCCTCGCGCGCAGCGCGGAACTGGTCGCGCGCCGGCAGTCCCGGAGCCTTGGGCGTGCGGGACAGGTGGATGACCATCGGCTCTTCGGGGTTGCTCGGGGCCTTGTAGTCACCCAGGTTGGTGCGCCAGTCCAGCAGGATGGACTCATGGAAGGAGCCCGGGCACGAGATGTTCGAGACGCCGAGCTCGTGGAACGCGGTCCAGTTGCGTACGAGGACGTTGGTATAGACGTACGGCTTACGTACGGCAAGCTGGAGGGCGGCTCTCTGGGCGTCAGGGATCTCCGGGCAGAGGTAGGGGACGACGGCGTTGTAACAGGCCATGACACAGGTTGCAGCACGAGCCCGATAGGCCTTGCCGTCCTGAACGTAGGTCACCTGCACGTCGTCGGCAGAGCGTGGATCGCCGCTGTGGCGCGCGCTCACCACGGTGCTGTTGAGGCGAATGCGTACGTCGTTTTCAGGGCGGTCCAGCGCCTCGTACCGCACCCGTGCCGCTACGGAATCCTCCATCGTCGATCCGGGCAGCGACTCAGGGATGAGCCACCGCACCATCAGGCGCGCCACGCCGGCGTTGCCATCGGGGAAGTGGATGCCTTCGAACGGATTGTCGATACCCGCCTTTTCCCACCAGTTGCGCGACGGCATCTCGAGCCCGAGGCCATCGAAACCCGGAACCCAGCCGGAGCGGAAGGCTCCCCAGGCGCTGATGCTGTCGATGCCGGCCGCTCCGTTGTGGTCGATCGAGTGGTGCAGGTACACCGCCACCTGCGGGTCGACGCCGACCACGTCCAGCAGGTACTGCTTGTAGCTCATGCTCCGGAGCCGCTTGACCTTCTCCTCCACGGAAAGCTCGGGGAGGTAGTCACGCGAATCATCGTAGAGCCGCGCCATGTCCTTCTGCGCCTGTGGGTTCAGGGGTGTTTGCTGCAGGAACTCCGTCCAGGTAACGCCCGCATCCCCCATACCGAAGCCACCACTGGGGGTGCCGACGACCAATCGATCGTCGCCGAACGTCTCGCGGTCAAAGAACACACCGGCCTGCAGCCCGTAGGTTCCGACGATGCTCGGGCCGCCCGGATTGGCGGCATGGAAGCGCTCCGTGTCGAGACCGATGTCGTCGAACAGCGCCACGCCCTCCGGAGTATAGGCGCCGGTGATGAACATGGTGCCGCCATAACCGATGACCTGTCGGTCGCCGACCATGTACTCGTTGCGCTTGGCGTGGCCACCGAAGTCGTCGTGGTTGTCGAGGACGAGGACCTTGGACTCGGGTAGCGCCTTGCGGAAGTAGTAGGCCGCCGCCAGCCCACTCAAACCGCCTCCGACGATGATCATGTCGTACGTCTCGCCAGTCTCCTCGGCCTCGTCCCACGTCTTCCCGTAGCGCATCTCGTGCGCCACCTCGAACGAGCCTGGATGGCTGCCGCGCATGCCGGTGAGCTTCGGCGGGTAGTATTCGTCGGCTCCGAAGGCGCCGGGGCGCTGAGGGCCATTCACCGGCGCCGCCACCGCGTTTGCAGGCGACCCACCCAGGCCCGTGCCAAGGGCACCCGCGCTGCCGATCGCGACGCCAGCGCCGTTGAGGAAATCGCGGCGGGTGATGTCGTGGCCCATTCCGAGATCGTGATCGGATTTCTTCAAGGGTAGTTCTCCTTACGACGTAACTTCGGTGCGTTCATTGTCGACCGGCAGGTTGTCGTCGGGCGAGGCGTCGAATTCTGGCACATTTCGGCGCCCCGCTCACGGTGCCGGGCGCCGCTATGCGGTGCGGCCGTAGAAGATCCGTTGGACTTCGGGGCTGTTGCGCACGCCAGGCTCGCTCTTGTAGCAGAGCACCGCCACGTAGCGCGTTACCTCCCCGACCACCGGCGATACACGATGGATGGCCTCGTGCCCCTCGAACATTACGAGCGTTCCCGGGGGTGCTTCCAGGCTGCGGATCTGCGCTGTGTCACCGGCCAGGATCCTCCGCACAGCCTCGTACTCTTCGCCAGCCGAGCCGCGTAGGTTGGCGACATACTCGAACTCGCCTCCCTGGAGTGGCGCTTGCAACATCAGCGTGATCGTCGTTTCGGACTCGTCGAAATGCCATCCGTGATGCTGTCCCTCCGCCATCACGTTGATGGTCAACGCTGCGAGCGGATCACCCATGCGGAACATGGGGACGTCGGATGTTGCTGCGCCGAGAAAGTCGGTCAGGTCATCCCACTCGTATAGTGCACGGAGGGCGTGTTGCATGCCGATCTGGTCGTACGCAATCGACCGCAGGTGGGTGTGTTGCGCTTCACGGCGGGGATGATCTGGCGGAAACGAGTCGTCGTCCGGCTCGAGATACACGTTGTGTGTCTTGTCGCAACAATAGCTGTCGAGCACGACCTCATCGGCCTGTGCTGCCATGAGCGCAGCAGCTTCGGGCTCGAGAAAATCCGGCAGAAGACACACGCCACTCTCGGCCAGTTGGTCGCGGCAATGCTGGACCAGGCGCTGCCCGCGTTCCGACGACAGCGCGTTGATCGGATAGAGTTCGAGGTTGACGAGCCTCGCCGGTTCCGTGACCGAGCCCGCGGTCTGATGTTGCCCGTCGGCGTCCATGGCCTTCTCCATGTTCTTGGCGGAGTGATGATCCCATATTCGGCTCGTCCGATGGCATGGGAGAGGAAGCGTTGACCGAGACCGCGATCGTGTTGGCCGATGGCCTCTTCGTGAGCGACTGGGCAAAGACTGCCCACGGATTGGTCCGGGGCCCCAGTCGATACAGGATCGTCGGTGTCGTTGACGGGAGCTGTGCCGGTGCCGATGCGGGAGAGCTGCTCGACGGTACCAAACGCGACATACCCGTCTTTCGGTCGGTGATCGAGGCCCTCGACGCCCTGCCGAGTCGGCCTGACTACTGCGTGGTTGGCGTTGCCACCGAGGGGGGGGTGATTCCAGCGGATCTGCGGGAGTCTCTGCTCGCCGCCGCTACGGCTGGTATGTCGCTGGTCAGCGGACTGCATCAGTTCCTTTGCGATGACGCCGAGATCGTCGCCGCAGCGTCGTCCAACGATGGCGAAGTGTTGGATATCCGCAAGCCTCGGCCCACCCCGGAGTTGCATTTCTGGGAGGGGCAGATTCGGCAGGTTCGGGCACCCCGGATCGCCGTGCTCGGTACCGACTGCGCCCTTGGCAAGCGAACCACAACGGCGTTGCTGCTGGCGTCGTTACGCGAGGCCGGGACGCGGGCCGAGATGATCTATACCGGGCAGACCGGATGGCTGTCAGGCCAGAAGCACGGCTTCATTCTGGACGCCACTCTCAACGACTTTGTCTCCGGCGAGCTCGAGCGGGTGATCGTCGATTGTGACCGCGAAGAGCAGCCCGATGTGATTCTGCTCGAAGGCCAGTCGGCGCTGCGCAACCCGAGCGGTCCGTGTGGCTCTGAGCTGATCATCTCGGGCGCTGCGAACGGTGTGGTGCTGCAACATGCGCCGGGGCGCCCGTCGTTCGAGGGGTTTGGTGAAGCAGGTGGGCGCATACCGCCCCTGGAAGAGGAAATCGAGCTCATACGATTGCTGGGCTCTGAGGTATGGGCTCTTACGCTGAATCACGAGGCGCTGTCCGCCCAGGAATGCGCCGAGCTTCGCCTCAGCTATGGCGATCGCTTCGGCTTGCCGGTAGCGTTCCCGCTGCTGGACGGAGTGGAAGAGATCGCGCAGGCGATCGTCTCCCGGCTCGACGAGCTATAGCCTGCCGGATCTGGGCGATCATCAGGCGCTCAGGAGTCGAACGATCGCACCAGATCGAGGATTGCTCCGAGCTCGGCTGGAGCGCGAATCGGGGCGTTGGCGAAGCGCGTGTCGAACCCCTCCAGCTCGCCGCGATGGTAGCCGATCACCGTGTCGGAGTCTTTGAGCAGGTGCCCGGTGAGAATGCCGCAGACACGATCGGTGGTGCGAATCGTGCCAGCGGCCACCAGCTTGCGAGCGCCCGCTACCGTGGTGCACGAGGCAGGCTCCGCGCCAATGCCTGCCGCATCCACGTGAGCCTTGGCATCGAGGATCTCCTGATCCGTCACTTCCTCGACCACCCCGTTGGAGGCGGCGATGCCGCGCTGGCTCTTGCGCCACGATACCGGATCGCCGATGCGAATCGCGGTAGCCAGGGTCTCCGCCTTGGCCAACGGCTCCACCGCAGTTCCATCTCGGAACGCTCGGTAGAGCGGGTTGGCGCCGGCCGCCTGGATCACCGCGATGCGCGGTAGGCGGTCGATGAGTCCGAGGTCGAGTAACTCCATCATTCCCTTGGACAGGGCGGCGTTGTTGCCAAGATTCCCGCCGGGAAGCACGATCCAGTCGGGTACGGCCCAGTGCAGATCCTGCAGCAGCTCGAAGCCGATGGCCTTCTGGCCCTCGATTCGGAACGGATTAACCGAGTTGAGCAAGTAGATACCTTCGCTTGCACACACCTCTTGCACGAGCTGCATGGCGCGGTCGAAGTCCCCGGCCAGCTGGATCGTGGTGGCGCCGTAGGCGAGTGCTTGCGACAGCTTTCCGTACGCGATCTTCCCCTCTGGGACGAAGACGAACGCCTGCATACCGGCCTGTGCCGCGTAGGCCGCCATTGAGGCGGAGGTGTTGCCGGTCGAGGCGCAGGCGACCCTCCGCATGCCGAGCATCTGGGCTACGGTGACCCCCACGGTCATGCCGCGGTCCTTGAACGAGCCGGTCGGGTTCTCGCCCTCATGCTTCAGACCGAACGAATCCAAGCCGACGTACCGAGCGATGGCGTCCGAGTAGTAGAGGTTGGTATTGCCTTCGGGCTTGGTCACCGGAATGTCGACGCCGACGGGCAGGATCAGCTCGCGAAAGCGCCAGACCCCGGAGCGGTCGACGGGCTCCCTCGAGGCGAGTCGCCGATCGAACGTCGCGAGGTCGATAGTCCCCTCGATAGAGGCGAAGTCGTGAACGACATCGAGCGTCTCTCCGGTGTCCGACCGATAACGGACGTCGAGCCCGCTGTAGCTCGTACCGGTGTCCACACATCGAAGCGTCCACGGAGTTGACGGAGTCTCCATGCCGGATGGCTCCCTACGTTGTCCGGGCGCCGGGGCAACCGGCCGGGGAAACAAAGCTTCGGGAGGACAGGCCTACGGCTTCGAAGGCCGATGCCATCGCCGCGCTCGCCCGATCGGCGGCCTCGGCCGCCCTGCAAAGGGCCATGACGGTGGGGCCGCCGCCACTGATCGAGGCCCCGATAGCTCCGGAAGCATTGGCTGCCTCCATTGCGTCGAGGCTACCCGGAATCAGCTCGGCGCGAGCCGGCGCCACGATATCGTCCGTGATGCAGGTGCCCAGCAGGTCGACATCACCGGAGTGACAGGCACTCACGAGAGCTGCGAGATTGGCGCCGTTGCGAACCATTGCCTGCAGCGGTACCTGCTCCGGGAGCACGGCGCGGGCTCGCCGCGTCGAGAGGGAGATCGCCGGAGTGGTGCAGGCGATGAACAAGTCGGCAGGTACGGGGACATGAACGACATCCGCTGGGTCGGCCCCCCGAACAAGGATCAGCCCACCCAGCAAGGCCGGTGCGACGTTGTCGGCGTGGCAGCCGGACACGGCCTCCTCCGCTTCGACGCAGAACTCGACGAGCTCCAGGGTGGTCAACGGTGCGCCGGCGAGCTCGTTCACCGCGAAGGCGGCAGCAGCGGCGCTGGCTGCCGAGCTGCCCAATCCGGATCCGATCGGCAATCCCTTGTCGATCTCCAGCTCAACGGCTCCTTCGAGCCCGATTCTCGCCAGTGTGGCCTGCGCCGCTACCCCGGCGGTGTTGCGGCGGGCATCGGTGGGCAGCTCTCCGTCGTCGCCGCGAATGGTGGTGATGCGGACAGCGCTCGGACCGGCTGGATCCAACCGTGCCGTGACGGTATCGCCGGGCGCGGCTAACGCCAGGCCGAGGACATCGAATCCGGGGCCAATGTTGGAGACCGTAGCAGGGGCGAACACGCGCACTTCCATCTCAGGCGCACTCTGCCACAAGCGCGGCTCAGCCGCTGACGATCTTGCCCCTGGTTAGCGGATCGAGAAGGGTGCCCACGGCTTATGGCCGGCCCTACGCAACTCCTGAAGAGACCTGGCTGCCTCGAGGGTCCGGCAGAACGGGTCCTCGTCCTCTGCCTTCGTATCAGGCACGGCGGCGCGCGGCGAGATGCCGTTGGCAAAAAAGGTGCCGGCCGGTTGGTCCACGTCGGCTGAGCCCGACTTCTTGATCGCCTTCGCGAAGTTCGGGCCCTGTGCCAAGCGGAACGTCAGTGCGGTGAGTGTGCCAAAGCCGCCAAAGATCTTCCCCGCTGTCTTGGCGGCAACCCAAAGGAGCCGGTCGTCGTTGCGGTTGAAGGTAATCCCGCCGCCGCTGAACGTCGCCGGGGTGTCTCCTGCCCCGTCACTGCGTGTCGCCACGATGCCGGGCACCGCGCAGATGGTCGGGAGGCGACCGCTGCTTGTCTCGTATTCCACCGGTGTGAGAACGCCCATCTTTAGCAAGAAGAGGACGAGGTTTGGATCGAGATAGATTCCGGTTCTGTATAAAACCTGCTCCTGCACCCGCGCAACGATCACCGTGATCTGAGAAAAACCAAGTCCCTGGCCAGCGTCGCGCTGGCGGGTCGGAAACGGTGTCATGTTGCCGGTGTAGACGAAGAGAGCCGCGTCGTTGTGCCGAGTCGGCCAGCCTACCGCCTCGAACGCAGTGGTTTGAGCCGGAGTATCGGCGTGCTGGACCTTCGGGATCGGTGGCAAGCGGCGATCTCGCGAGGCGACTCTCCTGCCAGGAATCGCCCGATCGAGGTTGATGACCGAGACGCTATCGTCACCGCTGTTCTTCACACCGGCCCAGCGGACCGTCGCAAAGATGTCAGTGGGCTCGTCCTTGACCTTGATCTTCTTGATGCCCCGTCCCTTCACGAGGTCGACGATCGACACGTTGTCCGAGCCGGCGTTCGCCACCACCGCGTATAGTGCCGCGGGGCGACCGCGCCCGGCGGCATCGCTTTCCTGCACGAAGCTGACGTCGACCGGCCGCTTGCCGATGCCCTTCTTGATGACGGAGGTGATCTCCATAGTGGCGGGGTCGACGACCGACACCGTGTTGTTACCAGAGTTGGTCACCAGCACCATTTCATCGTTGGCGGCAACTCCCGATGGCACGTTGAACCCCGTCACCGTGCCAAGGTGCTTCAGGGTCGTCTTGTTGCGTTCGTTGCGCTCATAGACTTCGAGGGCGTCGCCTCCCGGAATCGTCAGGTAGACGCTCCTTGCCGGCCGCTCGCGCCGCCGGTTCCGAGACACTCTGCGCCGAAGCACGGCCAAAGGACCCACTACTTATCGTCACACCGGCGGCGAGGGCGACGACTACGATCTTCTTGGCGCAGGGTCGGTGAGCCATGTTTCCCTCCCTTGGTATCGTGAGCGTGCTGCTGGGCGGCCGTCCCGCCGCGGCTGCACAGTGTTGACATCTTTGGGCGGAGTGTCAACAGATCGTCGCGCGTAGCTATCGGCGGGACTCCATGCGCCGACGGTATGCCTCGGTGTCATAAACCTCGGGGTTGACCGGGTTAGCCGCTCGCTGGCGCCGCAGATGGGCCAACGCGTTGGTCGCCGCCATAGAGCTCATCTTGCCGCGTGTATCTCGCGTGGCGCTGGCGATGTGGGGTAAGAGCACCGCATTGGGAAGATCGGCAAGGCCAGAGGCCATTGCCGGTTCGTCCTCGTAGACGTCGAGGCCGGCGCCGGCGATCCAGCGCTCGCGAAGCGCCGCTACCAACGCCGCCTCGTCAACCACCGGGCCGCGCGCCGTGTTGATCAGATAGGCGGTCGGCTTCATCCGTCGCAGCTCGGCCGCGCCGATCAAATGATGGGTCTCCTCGGTCAACAGGGGGTGCAACGTCACGAAATCGCTCTGCTCCAGTAGCTCATCCATGTCGGCCCAGCTCGCCCACTGAGAATCCTCGACCGCCTCACGAGCGTATGGATCGAACGCCAGCACATCCATGTCGAATCCGAACGCCCGTCTGGCCACCGCAGCGCCAATTCGTCCGTACCCGACGATTCCCAACACCTTACGGACTCCGCTTGCGCCCGGACCGATGTCACCGCCAAGAAGAAGGTTCGGCCCCCAAATCTTGTAACGTCCTTGCACCATGTAGTCGTGCGCTTCGGGGATCCGGCGCGCAACCGCCAGAATCAGGCTCCAAGCGAGGTCGGCGGTAGTGTCGGTAAGCACGCCAGGGGTATTCGATATCGGGATGCCGAGCTCGGTGCCGGCGTCGACGTCGATATTGTTGAAACCCACCGCCATGTTGGCGACGCCGAGCAGACCCTCGTTCACCATCATCAGATCACGGTCTATCGGCTCGGTAAGGAGCGACACGAGGACGTCGCAATCGCGGACCCCGTCGATGAGCTCCTGCTGGCCCACGCCTTTCTCCTCGACCTCCTGGCAGACGGTGATCGCCGCCTCCGAGTCAGCGAGGAGCTTCATTCCCGGCTCGGGCATCTTGCGCGTCACGAAGATCTTCGGTGCGCTCATTCGACGCCAATCCCTCCGCCATACGGCCTGCGAGTCAATTCCACAGCTGTTCCTCCTCGAGAAAGGACGCAAAGCCCTGCGGGTCCTCGACCGCTTCTGCGATCCGGGCAACACCGCGTTGGATGTCGTCCATGCTGGCAGCGATCGAGATCCTCAGGAAGTGCTGCCCTTCGGTGCCGATCTGGCCGAAGGACGGACGGTCCATGGTCGCCACTCCGTGGCGGTACAGCAAGAACATCTGCAGCATCCCGGATGGGCTGGTACGTGCCCGGATCTCGGGCTCCATCGAGTCGTAGGCATCGAGGACACCCAACCGCTCACAGGCTCCGGCAACGTTCGGGAAGACGTAGAAGGCACCCTTCGGGTTCTGGCAGTGAATGCCGGCAATGCTCTCTAGTGCCGGAACCACCCAGTCACGACGCCGTTCGAAGGCCTGCACCATCGCACTCGTCGTGCGCTCGGATTCGGGGTTCTCGAGCGCTTCACGACCGGCCTCCTGGATGAACGGCGGCACGCAGGAGACGATGTTGATGTTGAGTTGTTTGAAGATCGCCGCTTCCTCGACGGTCGGCAGCACTGCATAACCGAGTCGCCAGCCGGTCATTGCGAACCCTTTCGAATGGCCGCTCACCAGGACGGTGCGCTTGGCCATCTCGCCACACGAGGCAATACTGTGGTGGGTCTCGCCGTCGAACAGAATGTGCTCGTAGATCTCGTCAGAATAGATCCTGACGTCGGGCCGGCAGCGCTCGTGAATCACCTCGGCAATCTCCGCCAGGTTCTCTCCGGAGACTACCCCGCCGGTCGGATTCGACGGCGAGCAGAGGATGATCAGCTTGGTGCGCTCGGTGATCACCGCTGCCAGCTCCTCGGCAGTAAAGGCAAAACCCGCCTCCTCCGAAAGCTGCAGCGGTACCGGGGTGGCGCCGACGTAGGTGACCCACGACTCATAGATCGGGAACCCCGGGCTCGGGTAAATGACCTCGTCGCCGGGATCGACGTAGGTTTGAAACGTGTAGCTGATGGGCGGCTTGGCGCCCGAGGTCACCACCACCTGGTCGGGATCGACCTCGATCTGGCGAGTCTGTGAGACCTGCCGTGCGATGGTCTTCCGAAAGTCCGACAGTCCGGCCGGGTCACAATAGTGTGAGTTGCCGGCCGTGATCTGTGCGATGGCCTGGCGATTGATGTGTTCGGCGCTGTCGAAGTCAGGCTCGCCGAGGTTGAACTTGATGACATCTATCCCGCGCTCCAGACAGCGCTGAATATCAACCCCGAGCTTGAAGGCGTTCTCGGTGCCCAGGGTTGCGATGCGTCCGGCTAGCAGCGACATGGATTCTCCTCCAGAGTGGGCGGCATTCTATCGGCGATCGGCTGCGGATTCTCCATGCAGACACGGATCTCCGGCATGATGCCTCGACCTGTTGTCGCTCCAGCAAAGGGGGTGGCGCCGATGTCGGGCCCCTCAGGAGGCAGTCGCGTGTACCCTCTGCGCCAAGCCGCCAAGGGGACACTCGACCCCCTGGCGTGGAGCTATCTGCAGCCGACGAAGTGGCATGAGGAATACAAAGAACGGGTTGCTTGAACGACTGACCGACGGCTGCGTGCTCTGCGCCGAGGGCCACGTGTTCGAGCTCGAGCGTCGTGGCTATTTGCAGGCTGGGGCATTCGTGCCCGAAGTGGTGCTGGAGTTTCCGGAAGCGGTCAAGCAACTGCATCGCGAGTTCGTGCGGGCCGGCTCAGATGTGGTCGAAGCCCTTACCTACTACGCACATCGCGAGAAGTTGCGCTCCATCGGCAAGGAACATCTGCTAGAACCGATGCAGCGCCAGGCGCTGGCCTTGGCGTTCGAGGTTGCTTCGGAGCTGCCAGATTCTCCGCCACTTGTTGCCGGCAATATCTGCAATACGAACGTCTGGACCGACTCGAGATCGGACCCAGAGGTGCGCGCCATGTTCGATGAGCAGATCGGGTGGGCCGCCGATGCCGGCGTGGATTTCATCATCGGCGAGACCTTCGCTCACTGCGGCGAGGCCGAGATAGCGGTGGGTGCGATCAAGGCGGCCGGCCTGCCCGCGGTCATCACCTTCGCGCTGCACGAAGACCCCGACCTTCGCGATGGCGTACCGATCGATGAGGCGGCGCGGCGCCTCGAGCAGGCCGGCGCAGACGTTGTCGGCCTCAATTGCGCTCGGGGGCCCGCAACCATGCTGCCCGTCGGCGCTCGCATTCGTTCGGCGGTGTCATGCCACGTAGCCTTGCTCCCGGTGGCGTATCGCACGCACGCCGATTGCCAGGCGATCCACGGGCTGACCGATCCCTCGTGTGATTGTATTCCCGACAACCGGCCGTTCCCGGTGGCGCTCGACGCATTCTCGTGCAACCGCTACGAGATGGCGGTGTTTGCGGGTCAAGCGAGGGCTCTCGATATTCGCTATCTGGGAGTTTGTTGCGGCGGTGCACCCCACCACGTGCGCGCCATGGCAGAGGCGCTCGGTCGCCGGCCCCCCGCCAGCCAGTACTCACCAGACATGTCGAAACACTATTCGCTCGGCGACGCAGCGGCGGTCATCGAATCCAACCTCGGCTACCTCGACGGCCTGAGGAAGAGCTGAGGCGGACGCCGGCACGAGGCGATATCGGATGCAATGTTCTCCAGGTTCAGCGGCGGGACCCGATCTCGACGAGCTGCTGCGCTCCATGTCGACTACACCGCCGACCTTCGGGCCCACCGAGGCCCAGGCGATTGCCGCGGAGAGCTTCGGATTCGTCGGCGAAGCCGAATCTCTCGGTGGTGAGCGCGACCGCAACTTCTTGCTCACGCGCGGTGATGACGTCCGTGTGCTCAAGATCGGCAATGCCGCCGATTCGGCGGACTTGATCGATCTGCAATGCAGTGCTCTTCGACGCCTGGCAACGCTGGCACCGTCGCTACCCGTTCCGAGGCTCTATCGGAGCCGCGCTGCCACTGACTGGGTCGAGGTGTCTGACGATGCGGGACAGCCGCACCCGGTTCGGTTGCTCGCCTATCTGCCAGGCATGCTCGTAGGAGACGCTCCAGACGACCCGCGGATGATGCAGGCGCTCGGAGGCATGACGGCCGAGATCGATGTGGCGCTGCGTGGGCTGTTTCATCGGGCAGCCGATCATCCGCTAGCTTGGGACATCAAGCGGGCAGGGAAGATCGCGGAGCTGGCTAGCGGAATCGCCGACGATCGACAGCGAGCCCTCGCGGAGGCGGCGTTCGAGTCGTTCGCACGCACAGCGGCACCACAAATGCCACGGTTGCGGGCTCAGGTCATCCACAACGACGTCTCGTTCCACAACACCCTCGTGGATCCCGACTGCCCCTGGGAGGTCACCGGCGTCTACGATTTCGGCGACGCTATCTTTGCGCCCCTGATCCAGGACTTGGCGGTGGCTGCAGCAGAGATTCCGGCTGGCCGGACGGGCGCGCTGGAGCTGAGCGCTCGGCTGGTCGCCGGATTTCACTCGGTGACTCCTCTGGAGCAGCTCGAGATCGACTTGCTGCCGGTGCTCGTAGCCACCCGGCTGGCGATGTACTTCGCGATCGAGTCATGGAAGCCGTTCCCGGATGATCGCGACCACTACGACGACTGCGAACGCGATCTCGGCAGCATGCTCGCAGGTATCCAGGAGGCCGGGCACGAGGAGTTGGCCCACCTCTATCGATGCGCGTGCGGAATGCGCACATCCGCCGTCGACGTGCCGGCCGGATTGGCAACGACGGACCTACAACGGCGGCGCGGCGAGCGGCTCGGAAGGGGATACGAGCTGTCGTACGAAACGCCGGTGCATGCGGTGCGGGGCGAAGGCGTGTGGCTGTACGGACCCGATGCTACGGCCTATCTGGACTGCTACAACAACGTGCCCCAGGTGGGGCACTGCCACCCACACGTGGTGGCGGCGATCGCCGAGCAGGCGGCGCGCTTGAACACCAATACCCGGTATCTCTACGAACAGGTCATCGAGTTCGGCGACCGCCTCGTCGACACGCTTCCCGACGGGCTCGAAGTGTGCATGTTGGTGTCGTCGGGGAGCGAGGCGAACGATCTGGCGTGGCGCATTGCCTCAGTATGTAGCGGCAACAGCGGAGCCCTGGTAACGCGCAATGCCTACCACGGGGTGACACAAGTAACCTACGACCTGTCACCGTCGGGTCGCACCGACCCGATCGCCGACTACGTGGAAACGATCGAGCCGCCAGACGACTATCGCGGCCGATGGCGTAGAGACGATCCCGGGCGCGGCGCCAAGTTCGCCGCCGACGCCGACACGGCGATTCGCCGCCTGCGTGCCAAGGGTCACGAGCCGGCCATGCTCATGATCGACACGATCCTCTGCAGTGACGGAATCCTGGGAGTAGCGCCAGGCTTTCTCGACGGCATCTTCGAACGAGTCCGCGCTGCCGGGGGACTTTGCGTTGCCGATGAGGTCCAGGCGGGCTTCGGACGCACCGGTGATCACATGTGGGGCTTCCAGACAGATGGAGTGGTTCCGGACATCGTGACCCTGGGCAAGCCAATCGGCAACGGCCATCCGATGGGTGCGGTCGTGACGCGCCGAGAATTGGCGGAGGAGTTCCAGTCCGTCAGCGGGTTCTTCAGCACAACCGGCGGCAACCCGGTTTCCTGCGCCGCTGCGACAGCGGTACTCGAGGTGATCGAACGGGAGGAGCTGCAAGACAACGCCAGACGCGTCGGCGCCGAGCTTCGAGCTTCCTTGATGGACCTATCGACGCGGCACGCTCTGATAGGCGACGTGCGCGGTTGCGGCCTGTTCATCGGTGTCGAGTTGGTGCTAGACCGCGACACACTCGAGCCGGCTCCGGCTGAAACACACCTGGTGGTGAATCGCTTGCGAGAGCACGGTGTCTTGGTGGGCCGTGAGGGCCCGCTTGGCAACGTGCTGAAGATACGGCCGCCGATCGTCTTCGGGTCGAGCCATGTAGACCGACTCGTGACCACTCTCGACACGGTCTTGGGATCGATGAGCTGATTCCTCGACGACGCCCAACGAACGGGCTACGGAGAGCGTCCAGCCTCGATGATGGCCGCGGCCCGGCAACCGATCTCGACCGCCGGCTCACGGCGACGGTGATATCGACGCCCTCCGGCTTCTCAAGAGACGGACCAGCAGGATGTAGGCGCCGGTGCCGGCGGCGGTGATCACCGCCAGGAAGGCGAAGAAGTTCTGATGGCCGGAAATCCCCGGCGAGTAGTCCAGAATTCTACCGGCGACGGACGCGAAGAAGATCTCTGGCGTGAACCCGACAACGGAGATCACACCTACCGCGGTGCCCGTGCGATCTTTCGGGATCTCAGTTTCCTCTAACAAGGCGAAGTAGATGCCTCGAAGGCCGAAGGCACCAGCGTACGTCACGAGAAGGTTGGCATAGATGACCGCAACCAGCCCCGCGACCGGGCTGGACATCGCCAGCGCTACGTAGCTGACGGTCAGGATCGCGAAGAGCCCCCCGAGAGTCCGCCGAGCCGTGAAACGGTCGGCCAGAAATCCCGCGCCGATTGCTGCGAACAGGCGCAGGTAGGTCGCGCTGGCGGTGAATTGAGCTGATTGAAGCTCGCTCATCTCGAGCACCTCGACGGCGTATAGCGAGTACATGTCGAGGCCCTTGTAGGCGCAGTAGGAGCACACCACGATCATCGCCTGAGCCCAGACACTGGGAGTACGCAGGACCGCCCGCAGCGCAGGTACCGGACTGCGTGGAGCAGAGGGCGCCTTGCGCTGCGAATCCGGGATCACGAGCAACGCCAGCACGCCAGCCAGGATGGTCATGGCAGTGTAGAAATAGATGACCGAGCGCAACGCGGCGAGCTGGTCTGCGGCGGTAAGCTCGGGCGCCTCGGCGGGTAGGAACAGTGCGAAGAACACCACCGCGAAGCTGGCCATGGCGGCGGCGACAAGGCCACGTCCGCCGTCGAGCAATCCGAACGCCCGGCCTTGGGCCATCGTACCGCCCCATTCGCGGGTGGCACGAATCAGCGCTGCCCACAAGAAGAGGATGTTGGTGGCTCCCCAGTAACCGTACAGCGCCGTCATGCCCGCCAGCCCCGGGATGCTTGCCATGTAGAAGCCGCCGACGCCGGTGGAGAAGAGCGATGCGGCGATCAGCCTGCGAGGGGAAAACCGATCGGCGAGCGGTCCCCCGAGAAAGTAGGAGGCCATCGCGGTAACACCGTAGACGGCAAAAGCGTCGCCGAGCTGCGTGTTGGAAAAGCCGAACACCTCGAGGATCGTGGGGCGGAAGTACCTGGAGACGTGGAACGGCAGCGAGAACACCGCCTCTCCGGCCACGATCAGGCAGGCGAGAACTACGTACCGATTCCTTCGTGTCGTCAACTGTCTCTCACAGGCTTCCGGCCGCTGTCACAAGCGGCTCTATCGCGGCGAGTAGCCAGGTCCCCGTTGCCCGCTGGGACCACCTTGCCAGTGACCAGCTGGGACGACGACACCGGGGACGATCCGAGCAACCCGGGCCCTGTCCGGTGGCACTCGGACTCGCTGCAAACGTGGCGATTATGGCCGAACGTACTTCACCAGCGTCCGATTCGTCACCTCGGCACCGTAGACGTTATCCATGGCGTCGGCTGTCACCCCCTCGGCTCCGCTCGTGATGTAGTTTTCCGGATGGGTTTCAGGGTCAGGAATGAATGCGGTGACCCAGCCGTCCCTGGCGCTGCCGATGCGGATACCTCGTCGATAGCCAGGGTTTCCGGCGTCAACGTGTGACTCCGAGTCGGCGACATACAAGATGTCGTTCGCATCGATGAAGACGCCGCTTGGTTTCCCGAACTGGGTCCACGTGGCGATGTGGCTGCCGTCTTGATCGAAGATCTGGATGCGGTTGTTGCCGCGGTCACCAACGAAGATCCGACCCTGGGAATCCATGTCAATGGCGTGGGGATCATGAAACTCACCCACACCGCTCCCGGTTCTACCCCAGGAGGTGATCAGCTCGCCATCACTGTTGAACTTCACCACCCGATTATTGCCGAGCGGCCCATGTCCATCGAGCACGAAGATGTCGCCTGCCGGCGTCACCAAGACATCCGACGGTCCGGTGAAGGAGTCAGGACGATCACCGTCAACCCGTCCCTCGAGGCCCAGGGTCAACAGGAGATCACCCTCAGGGCTGAACTTGAGGACCTGGTTGCCCCGGCCCTCCCGAATCTGGGCGTCGGTAACCCAGACGTTGCCCTCGAGGTCGACTTCCATGCCGTGCGGCCACACCAGCAAGCCCGCACCAAAGCTATCGAGGAGCTCTCCGGATGCGTCGAAGTGCAGGATCGGATCGTCGTCGCTTTCGAGGCAGCTGTTGCCACCGCATCGATCAGCCACCCACATGGTCCCATCGGGCCCTGGGTGCAGCCCGCTTATGGACCCGTAACTGCGACCCTCGGGGAGCACCCTCCAGGCGCTATCGGCCACGCGGTAGGGATTGTCCTGGGCCCAGGCTGAGGAAACTGCCAGGCACACCAGGAAGACGAGAACGGTCGCTGCCATCGCCGCTTGAACGCGTTGTGCTCGACGCATATTCGTCTCCTCGTCGCCGCCGCGGGCGGCGTGTCGGGGCCGAGAAACCTCGGTTGCCTATTGCTGGAGAGCCTCGAACGAGATTCGTCCGAGCGTGGATGTACGCGAAGCCAACTCGGAATCGCCGGAGGGGAACTCGTTGACCGACAGGATGAAGGCCAGAATGTCGGCCTTTTCCTGACGGCTGACACTGCCGGGTTCCTCCACCGGCATGGTCTTGCGAATGCGCTCGAACAGCGCTCCCACCGTCAGCCCGTTCCAGGTCCAGACAAACTCACCGCCGACGAGCAGTGGCGCTTCGTCGCCTCCGCTCAGGTCGGCTCCGTGGCACGCGGCGCACGAGGCCTCGTAAGACGCCTGGCCGCGATTCGCCTGCTCCTCCGTGTAAATCCCATTCCATACCGATTGCCTCGGTTCGGAGGTGGCGATGGACTGGGAGGGCGCGCTCAGCAGGGCGCCCACAAGACTCAATGCCAGGGCCAGTGCGATCAGTCGGGGCTGCATATCTTCGCTGCTCTTCAGGGGCCATAGAAGGTTACCGGTGCGCATCGTACCGGTCATCGTTGGGTCGGGGCAATCTCACCTGATTGGCGCCCCTTGAACGTGGCGTCCAGACAGTGGATGCTTGCCGGCAAGATTCTGACCAAATATCACAGCGCGCGATCACCGCGCGAAGGAGAGTCCGGTGGGTCGCAGCCTGACGTTGAGCGTTGTCTTGGTCCTGATCCTCCTCACTGGCGCCTGCGCGGCATCAACCTCACCGGCGGGGGCTCCGTCGCCGGTTGCAGCCGCCGACGAGCAGTTCCTGTTGGATTATCCGAACCTGGCCGATCCCGACGGTGAGGTGCTGCTCGAGAACGACCTCGTCGTCGTGCAACGGTTCGTCGTAGGCCCGGGCGAGTGGGAGGGAGTTCACTCCCATCCGGGCAATCAGGTTTACGTGCACGTCAAGGGCGGACAGTGGTCCGGCATCACCGGAGGGGGCGAGCCTACCTCCTCCGGTAATCCGTCGGCGGACGGCTCCGTCGGCTGGATGCGGCCGATTCCGCTGAGCGCCGGGCATCAATCTGGCAACACTGGCGATGCTCCCATCGACTTGATCTGGGTGACGCTTAAGAAAGAAGAGCCGATATCCGCTCCGGGAACGCAGTTCCTGTTGGACTATCCGAACCTGGATGATCCTGACGGCGAGGTGCTGCTCGAGAACGATCTGGTAGTCGTGCAGCGATTCATCGTCCGCCCCGGTGAGTGGGAGGGCCTCCACGCCCATCCGGGCAACCAGGTGTACATCCATATCAAGGGAGGCATCTGGTCGGGACGCCGCGGTGGCGTGCAGCGCGATGGGACAAACTTCTCGGAGGCCGGCTCCGTTGGCTGGATGGAGCCGATTCCCCTGAGCGAGGGGCACGAATCGGGGAACACCGGCGACACGACGATCGACTTGATCTGGGTGACGCTCAAGTAGCGGTTAGCCGACCTGGCGGCTCGTCCGCGGCTATGCCGCAGCTGTGCTTCAGCAGGACACGCAATTGTGGCTGTTCTTTGCGCCCAGGCTCTCCAGTAACGCGATCGTCTCCGGGAACGGCTGGATCCGTTGCACCGGTCCGTTCGCCAGGTCGACCGTTGTCTGGCCACGGCGGCTGACCAAGGTCGGATCGGCGCCCTGCGCTACGAGATAATGGATGAGCTCGGTGTCTCCACGTGCGGCGGCATGGTGCAGTGGCGCGTACCCATCATGGTCGCGCGCGTTGACGTCAGCGCCGAGCTCTTCCACCAGGTACGTGACAGTCTCCAACCACGCGTTGGGCACATGTCGATGCGAATTCCCGGCATAGCCCTGGCCATATCCCACGCCCGAGGCAGCGTGGATGGGGTAAACGGCGGGTCCGTCGATCGGCACGGAAGGCAGACCGGATGGGTCTAACTTGCCGTTCTCGCCGCCGCTGTCCGCGTAGCGGCGACGCTTGGGTACGACCTGAGTGGGCACGTTCGGATCGGCGCCATACTCGACCAGTAGCCGCATGGCCTCGACATCGGTGGCGTAGGCAGCCCGCCAAAACGGCGTTGCCCCCTTCGTGTCGACCCCCAGCAGGTGGAAGTTGTAGGACATGTGCCAAAGGTGCTTGGTGAGCCGCACGTTCGGATCGCCACCCGCCTCCAGGAGGGCCCCTACCAGCTCCATGTAGCCAGTTCGCTGCTGTGTGTAAGCGTACTGCTGCGGATATCGCGATTTCGGCGCCCACTGCACCTTCAAGGTGGCATAGAGCGGTGTTAGGCCGGCGGTGTTTGCCAGCGTCGGATCGGCGCCTTGGCCGAGTAGATACATCGCCAGGTCGAAGTGGCCGTTCATTACGGCGATGAGGAGCGGGCTTGTGCGATCACCGGCGTTGACCAGGTTGACGTCGGCTTCGGATTCCAGCAAGGCCTGTACGGTGGCGCCATGGCCCTCGCGTGCGGCGTGTAACAGGGCGGTCATGCCGCCGTGCGTGCCGACGAGGTCCTCGTAATCGGGCGGCTCTCCTTCGGCCTCCTCTGTCTCGTCTTCGAGCTCAGGCGACGTCGCGCGGCCCTGGGCCGGCGGGGCAGTCTTCGGCGCAGCCGGCTGTGGCTCGTCCGTTGGCTCGCCTTGAGTGGCGTCAAGCGGCGCACGCGAGGTCGTGGGTCTCACGGGCTCGACGGCTTGTTCGGGATTGATTGCTTGCAGGGCGGCGATGCGGCGATCACGCTGTGCCTTCTCCGCGGTGAGGCGCTCCTCGAAAGCAGACACGTCGACGACTCTGGCAGTGACCGAGGAATCCGCGCCGTGCCGAAGGAGAAGGTCCACCGCCTCGACGCGATTGGCTGTTGCCGCAAACATCAGCGGCGTTTGCCCCCAGGTCGATTCACGAGCGTTGACGTTGGCGCCTCGGTCAAGCAGCACGGTGATGACGTCCAGGCTTCCGGCGGCCGCAGCGAAATGCAAGGCGCTAGCACCCCCTGCGCTGGTCGCCGCGTTCACGCTGCTACCGGCGCGCAACAGGGCCTCGACAACCCCTGGGTGCCCGGACTTGGCTGCCAGATGAAGCGGCGTGTAGTCGCCGATTCGAGTCGCCGCGGCGGGGTTGGCGCCGGCGTAGAGCAGCATTTCAAGCATGGAGCTGTCGTCATTTCGCGCCGCCCAGTGCAGCGCGGTCATGCCGTCACCCTGTGCCGCGTTGACGTCTGCGCCCTGGCGCAGCAACGAACGCACGACGTCGACATCGCCGCTCATCGCGGCATCGGCCACTGGTGACGCACTCGGTGCGGCAGCAACCAGCGCGGGCAGGTACAGCGCGAAGATCAAGGCGGCGGCTCGCCGGCCGATATGTCGTCCGAGCATGCTGGCCCTCTGGCATCCCATGGTTGCTCGAATCACGCTGGCGCCGATAGTGAGAGCTCGCCGGTGCTATCACCGAAGCTCGTCATGTCGCCGTGACCGAGCTTGTGCATCAGGCTCAGCATCACGTTGGCCATCGGGGTGCCGTCGTCCGCCCTCAGGTGGAGGTTGCCATCGAGCTGGCCGTTGGCGCCGCCGACGACAAACAGCGGGCACCGCTTGTGATTGTGGACGTTCGGATCGCCCATCGGTGAGCCGTAGATCACCATGCTCTTGTCGAGCAGACTGCGGTCACCCTCCATGGTGTCCTTCAGCTGCTGGAGGAAGTACGGCATCAAGCTGATGTGGTAGTCGTTGATGACGGCGAACTCGTCGACGTTCTCTTCCTTGCCTCCATGGTGTGAGGCGGGGTGGAAACCCTTGCTGCTGCCGCTCAACGGATAGACGCGCGACGAGGCGTCGCGGCCCATCTTGAACGAGAACACTCGGGTGACGTCGGCGGCGAACGCCAAGACCTGAAGGTCGAACATGAGCTTGACGTGCTCGTCGAAGGAGTCCGGCACGCCGGCCGGAGCCTCGGGCAGCTCGCGGACCTCACCGCTGCTGTTGCGCTCCTCGATTCGCAAGATTCGGCGTTCGATCTCGCGTACATTCTCGAGATATCGGTCGATGCGAAGCCGATCCTCGGGGCCGAAGCCGGCCTTCAAGCGCGACACCTCGCCTGTGATCCAGTCGAGAATGCTGCGATCTGCCCGGCGCCGCTCGGCACGCTCCTCCGGCGTGCCACCAACGCCGAATAGCTGGTCGAAGACGACGCGCGGATCTCTAACCATCGGTAGGGGCCTGTCGGGTGCAGCCCAGCTGATCGTGTCGGTGTACACACAGGCGTATCCGTACGCGCACCCGCCTGCGGCATCGACGTTCTCGATGCACAGCTGCATGGACGGAATCGGCGAGCTCTGGCCGAACCGCTGGGCGTAGAGCTGGTCCATCGAGCTACCGACGTGCACGTCCGAGCCCTGTGTTTGCAACGGATGTGACTGCGTCAGAAAGACAGCGCTCGAGCGGAAGTGATCGCCGCCGATCTCCTTCGGGATCACGGCCTCGGCGCCCTGACAATCTGTGTTGCTGATGATCGTCAGATACTCGCGAAAGGGCTCGAGCGTGCGCAGTGAGCTCGGACTCAGGTCGAACTGACGCCCTGTCTCGGCCGGAGACCAGTAGTTCTTGGTGGCACCGTAGTCGTTGCAACCGGCGGCTCCGTGCACCATTTCGATGCAGACGAGCCGAGTCGGGTCGGAGGAATCGACGCCGGGTCGTGCCCAGCTGGCCGTTGGCACCATCGCGTCGAGCAGCGGCAGGGCAACGGTTGCGCCCAATCCGCGTAGAACCGTGCGGCGTGGAAGCGGCTTGTTCAAAATGATCATCGTTCCTCCAAGGCCCGCCTGTATCCCGCCTTCCCCCCGGTCTTGCGGGTCAGTCGAGCTCCCATTGTTCTGGCTGGTTCCCGTCGAGTTCAGTGTTCGACGCCGTCGTCGGCCACTTGTATCCGCAAGGCGCGATCATTCGTATGGAATGCAGGACTGCGAATGATACCGAGAATGAACGACGACATCCGATTGTCGCGCTGGCGCGCGTCGGCAACGATGGCCCGAACGACGGGCATATCGGTGTACTCGATCCGCCGGCCCAGCGCGTACGCCATGAGATTCTTGGTGAAGTTCGTGATGATGGCGTCGGAGTAGTTCAGCAGGGCACGCTGGAGATCGATGGGGCCCTCCAACGCCGTGCCGTCGTATAGCTCGCCTGAAACCTGGATCGGGGCACCGTTGTCGTTGATGCGCCAGGATCCCATCACGTCGAAGTTCTCCAGTGCCAGGCCGAGCGGATCGATGACTCGGTGGCACGACATGCAGGTAGGATCAGCACGATGTTGCTCGAGTCGCTCGCGCACCGTGGTGAGCTTGGCGTCGCCGACGAAATCGCTGTCCTCGAGCTCTGGCACGTCCGGTGGCGGAGGCGGAGGCGGAGAGCCCAGTAGAACCTCCATCAGCCACTTGCCTCGCAAGACCGGAGAGGTCCGGTTGGAGTGCGAGGTGAGTGTCAGGAAGCTGCCATGTCCCAGAACGCCGCGCCGATTGGGTTCGTTCTGCGCTACCTTGCGGAAATGCGTCCCGGCGACATTCGGGATTCTGTAGTGCTTTGCCAAGCGCTCGTTCACGAAGGTGTAGTCGGCAGTCAGCAACTCCAGTACGCTCCGATCTTCCTGCACGAGATAGTTAAACAGCAGCTCGGTCTCCTGGCGCATGGCGTCGGCGAGCTGTCGCGGAAGATCCGGGTACATCACCGCGTCCGGCTGCACCAGGTACAGGTCTTGCAAACGGAGCCATTGGGCGGCAAAGCGTGTGCCCAGCGAAGCGGCGCGCGGATCGGCCAGCATCCGCGCTATTTGACCCTCGAGAGCCCGCGTGTCCGACAGCTGCCCTTGCTGAGCCAGGTCGACCAGCTCCTCGTCCGGCGCCGTGGCCCAGAGAAAGAACGACAATCGTGAGGCAAGGGTCAAATCGGTGATTCGATTGGTTTCGGCTGGCAGGCCGGAGGCGGCTGCTTGCTCGAAGCGGAAAATGAAATGGGGGCTCGCCAGGACTGCCTGCAGCGCATCTCGGATGCCGATCTCGAACCCACCGTTGGCAGCACCCTGCTGGTAGAAACCGAGCAGCGCCGCGACGTCGGGGGCCCCGAGGGGCCGTCGGTACGCCTCCATCCCGAGCCGCGATACGATCTCGCGGGCGCAATCGAGCTCCTCGTCTGGAGCCGTGGGTCGGCAGCTGAAGATGCGGTCGCGACTCGGCGTGGCCGAAACGCCGCGCGGGTTGTAGGGGCCGCCGATGATCAGGTCCTGCAGATGCGGCAAAGAGGTCACGCCGTACGAGCTGCCGATCTTCTTGTCCGCCAGGCTCCACTCGTGCGGCGAGAGCGTATCCTCGACAGGGCCCTCAAAGCGCTGCAGGAACGCGGCCGAAACGCGCTGCGGGCCGGCGCGGACGAAGATCGGGGCGTCGGCTACGAGAAGGCCGTTGTCAGCGTTCATCCATCGATCGATGTCTACCAGCGCCGCACGTTCGCCGTTGATCGAGATCTCGATCTGCTCATCGTGCAGCGTACGCTTGCCGAACAGCTCGGCAATGGGGGAGTCGTAGAAGTCCATCGCGAACGTGTATTCGGCATCGGCAGGGAAATGGTGCATCACGGACAGGCCCCCGCGTGTGCCGTAAGGAGCGCCTTCCACATGCTCGCGCTGCGAAGCGAAGCGCGGTACCGAATACGTCGTTGCGCTCGGCGTGGCCTTAACGTTCCCGAGCGCCAGCCGGCTCACCTCGCCAGCAGCTGCCAGGAATCCCTGCATCACCGTTACCGAGAGGCCCTGCACGTCGGCGACGTTGTCGAACCCCTCGCTGATCGTGTCGGGGGGTAGGTAGGCCGCCGCATCGATCTCCAGGTCCAAGAGGTCTCGTACCGCTCGCTCATATTCGGCACGATTCAGCCGCTGGAACGTACGACCCGCTCGATACACTCCGGCCGCCGCGGCCTCGTCAATACGCCCTGCCAACGACGCGACCAGCCCGCTCACCGTGGCTTGGTCGGGCCGACGTAGCGGCGGCGGGGGCATCATTCCGGCCTGCAGCTTGCGGATCATCTTCTCGGCTATTTCTGCGCTCTCGTGGGCTCGCGCCACATCGAACGATTCGAGTGACAGCCCGGCGGTGCGGTTGGCGTCGTTGTGGCAGCGCACGCAATACTGACCGACGACGCGATTCTGCTCCTGGAGGCCGGCGTGGGTCGCGGCGATCTCGCCGACTGCCGGTGGCATCACGACAGACGCCGAGTTGCTCTGCGCCAGGCTCGAGGCGCTCAGCCCCAAGGCGACGATTCCGGTAGCTAGGGCACCGTAGGCCAGCCGGCGAATCGAATAGACGCGCCCCACACTTGGTCTCAAGATAGACAACTCCCACCGAGGCCCACGCTCAGCACGGCGTGCCTGCGGGCGACGCCCACAAGGCATTCGGTCTTTGCGCGCACGTGTGCTGCGCGGATATTCGCATTGGACCATGAGGGGCACCCATTCTCAAGAGTTG